>Ga0193723_1000123_pt1 | contig 25986 bp, 20 predicted proteins | sample H2m2metaG_FD_143042 | JGI IMG/M metagenome (GOLD analysis project Ga0193723, IMG submission 143042) | Soil microbial communities from a riparian zone of the East river system, Colorado, United States - H2m2 | ecosystem: Environmental > Terrestrial > Soil > Riparian zone | place: USA: East River...
CCTGAGAGTGAGTCGAATGGAAGCGGGTCCGGGTCGCGCGGGCGCTGGCTCAGGAGCCTCGCGCGCTGGTGCTGGACGAGCCGACCGCCTCGCTCGACGTCCGTCACGAGATGGAATTGTTCGAGCTGTTCCGGCAGCTGGTGGACGGCGGTCTCGCCAGCCTGGTCATCACCCATCACCTCAATCTCGCCGCCCGTTTCGCTCACCGGATCATCCTGCTCGACCGGGGCGCGGTTGTCGCCGTCGGTACCCCGGCAGAGGTGCTCCGCCGGGAAATCCTGTCCCGCGTATTCGAGTGGCCGGTTGCCGTGACGAAGTGGTATGACGGCGCGCCCCAGGTAGTGCCGCTACGAGCGGGAGAAGAAACATCCAGCTTAGGGGGTTCTCAATGAGAGCACGTCTGTTGGGAGCAGCGATCTGGTGGACGGCCATGGTGCTCGGCGGCTCCGCATCGCTCGCAGCGCAAGAGACCCAGGACACGACCCGATTGCCGGAGCTGATCGTTACGCCCACCCGGGTGCCGACCAGGCCGGATGCGGTGGTCTCGTCGGTCACCACGATCAGCGGTGACGATCTCAAGGCCCGGGGCATTCGGTTCGTACAGGACGCGCTGCGCGATGTGCCTGGTGCTACCCTGGTACAGGTGGGCTCCTATGGGGGCGTCAGCTCGCTGTTCATGCGAGGTGGTGAAAGCGATTACGTGAAGGTCCTGATTGATGGGGTCCCGGTCAATCAATCCGGAGGCAGCTACAATTGGGCTAACCTCACAACGGACAATGTCGACCGCATCGAGATTCTGCGCGGCCCCGGGAGCGTGATCTACGGCTCCGACGCCGTGAGCGGCGTGGTGCAGATCTTCACTCGCCGTGGGCAGGGCCGCTTGGCCTTCGAAGGCGGCGCGGAGGGAGGTACCTTCGGCACGATCGATGGGCATTTCGGGCTGCTGGGCGGCACCGACCGGGTGAGTTACTCCGCCGACGCCAGCCGCTTCGCGACCGACGGCATATACGCGTTCAACAACGATTATGGCAATACGGTGCTGAGCGGCTCCGTGGCAGGGAGACCGAATGACCGGACCGATGTATCGCTCGCGACCCGCTATTCGAATAATCGGTATCACTTTCCCACCGACTTTGCCGGCATCCCCTCCGACAGCAACCAGTCGAACTCGGAAGAGGCCCTGTCCCTTGCAGCCGATCTCGGCCGGCGTTTCGGTGATCGGTACGAGCTGAGGGTCACGGCGGGAGGGAGCCGCACGGACGGGGGGTTCGACGACCTCGCCGACAACGCCGGCGATACGGTTGGATTTGCCTTCGCATCCCGTCGCGACTCGCGGGCCCAGCGCGGGAACCTGGACGCCCGGCTCAACGCGGCGCTCAGCCCCGAGCTCACGGTCACTGCCGGTGCGCAAGCCGAGCGGGAGACGGAGCGCCAGACGGGGGTGACGACCTCGAATTTCGGCGGGATCAGCACCACTCCAGACACGCCGTTCGATCGCGGCCGTACAACTCTGGGTTACTATGCACAGGGGTTGCTGGATCTCTCGTCCGGCCTCGCCCTCAATGTGAACGCCCGGCTGGACGACAACAGCGCCTTCGGGACTTTCTTCACCTATCGCGCGGGGGCTGCCTACCGCTTGCCGTCCCGTACCCGGCTGCGCGCCTCGGTGGGACGTGCCTTCAAGGCGCCGACCTTCTGCGAGCAGTTCTGCGACGCACCTTTTGTAGTCGGTGATTCGACCCTAAGCCCGGAGCGCTCGACCAGCTGGGAGGCAGGAATCGAGCAGGGAGTCGCCGCTGGCCGGCTCTCGGTCTGGGCCACCTACTTCGATCAGCATTTCCGTGACATGGTCGTCTATAACGGGAGCGCCGCACCGGGTGAGCCGACGTATCGCAACGGGGCCGGAGCACGAGCTCGCGGGGTGGAGACCGGGGTGACCGCGGTGTTTGGCGCCGGCGTCCGAGCCACGGCCTCGTACACCTACCTCGATACCGAGGCGACCGACGACGCCGGCCAGCCTTCAGCCTCTTTCGCCGCCGGCGAACGCTTGATCCGGAGACCGAGACACTCCGCGGAGCTGGCGCTCCGGGCCCGCGTCTTCGACCGTGCTCTCCTGGGTGGCTCGGTGACCTACCTGGGGCGGCGGGACGACGTGGACTTCAACCAGTTCCCCAGCCAGCGGATCGAGCTGCCGGCCTACACAATCGTCGACCTGGCCTGCGAGATCGAGGTGCTCCGCGCCGCACCGGGTCGCCCGGGCGTTTCAGGAGTACTGCGAGTCGAGAACCTGTTCAACCAACACTATGAACAGGTGGTCGGGTTTCCCGGGCGGGACCGCGGTGTGTTCGGGGGGGCCAGGTTCCGTTTCTGAGCGGTGACTGGCGGGGGAGGAGAGGGGCTTCGATCTTTGATGTCATGATTAGAATCCGGATCACCGCCGGCCTGGTCTTGGCCATCGCCGGTTCGACATCCTGTGCCGAAACCTCGGCGCCGCTGCCGGCACCGGAAGAGGTGGTAGTGGTCCTCAACACCAACGCAGCCACGCTGAGCTTGATTCCCGTCGCCGCGCCGACGCAGGTCTCCACTGTTCCCCTCGGCGCCTCGGACGTCCACCCCGCGAGCGTAGCCACCCGCGGCGCCACCGCGGTGGTTCCCCTCCAGGGCAGAGATGCGATCGCGGTGGTCGACCTCAGAGCCAGACAACTGGTGAACACGATTTCCCTCGCGCCCGGATCCGGAGTGGCAGGTGCCGCCTTGATCACTGACTCGCTGGCCTACGTCTCCAACTCCAGCCTCCAGACGGTCACCAGGATCAATCTCTCGACCGGAGATACCGTCAGCATTCCGGTAGGCCGCACACCCCAGCAGATCACCTTCACCCGCGGCCGGATACTTGTCCTCAACGCCAATCTCGATGCGCAAGGAAAGCCGGCCGGCGAGAGCTGGATCAGTGTGATCGACCCTGCCGCTAGCCTTGCCGGCGCGGTGGTCGACTCGATTCCGCTGGTCGGCCCCGGCAACGCCCGGTTCAGCACGGTTGCGGGTGACGGCCTGGTCTACGTGGTTCAGGACGGAGATCCGACCGTCGATGAGGGCCGGCTGTCGGTGGTGGACCCCGTCGAGCGAACCGAGCGGGCGAGCTTCGGAGGGTTTGGCTTCGGACCGGGGGACCTCGCCAGCGACGGGGGCGACCGGCTCCTGATCAGCTCCCGAACCGAGGGCCTGATGGAGTTTGATACGGCAAAGCGCACGATTGTCAGAGGGGAAGGGAACGGTATCGGGATCCCCGGCAATACGGGCGTCGCGGTGGATTCGCGGGCGCGCATCTACGCGCTGGAGGCGGGATGCTCGGCTAATGGGATCGTCCACATCCTGCGATCGAACTTTACGGAGATACGCTCCGTCCCGGTGGGACAGTGTGCCAGCCAGGTGCTACTCGCCATGGTGCCACCCGCAGGCACGGAAGCGACCGACGAGCCTCAGCCCTAGCGAAGTATCCATGCCGCTGGTTTCTACATCGTCGATCGTCCTTTCCACCCTCCGCTATAGCGAGACATCGAAGATCGTCCGCCTGGCCACCCGAGAGCACGGGGTCCAGAGCGCGATCGCCAAGGGCGCGTTGCGCCCAAAGAGCCGGTTCGGTGCTGCACTCCAGCTGCTCAGCGAAGGTCAGGCGCAGATCCTGATCAAGGACCACCGCGAGCTGCACGTGCTCACCGCATTCGACCTCAGGCGGCTGCACGTGGGACTGGCGACGGATCTGGAGCGCTACGCCAGCGCCTGCGCCTTAGCCGAAGTAATGCTTCGCTTCGCCCCGCCGGATCCGCATCCGGAAAGCTTCGATCTGCTTCAGCATGCCCTGGAACAGCTGGAGACCGCTGCGTCACCCGAAATCGAGGCCCTGGGCTTTCGGGTCCTCTGGCAGCTCGTGAGCGTCCTCGGCTTTGCACCGTCGCTCGACGCCTGTGTGATCGACGGGACTCCGCTTGCGGGCGAGGGACCACTCCCGTTCAGCACGCGGGATGGCGGCGCCCTCTGCCCTACGTGCGCCGCACAACAAGGCGCCACCCAGCTCCCCGCGACGGCCCGGTCCGATCTCGTGACGCTGCTGGATCCGGCTGCTTCACTGCCGTCACTCGATGCAAGACACGGAGCAGCGCACCGGCGGCTGCTGGCTCGCTACATCCGCTACCACCTTGGTGAGGGAGCCGACCTGCCGGCTCTCGAGTTCTGGACCCAGCGGGCCTGGGCGGCAGCGTGATCATCGGCACGGCGGGGCACATCGACCACGGCAAGTCCACGCTGGTTACCGCGCTCACCGGCAAAGCGATGGACCGGCTGGCCGAGGAACGCCGCCGCCAGATCACCATCGACCTCAACTTCGCGGCACTCGATCTCGGAGTCGGCCGAATGGTGGGAGTGGTGGACGTCCCCGGCCACGAGGACTTCGTTCGGACCATGGTTGCCGGTGCCTCGGGCATCGATCTGGCGCTCCTGGTCGTCGCGGCGGACGAGGGGATCATGCCGCAGACCGAAGAGCATCTTGCCATTCTGGAGCAGCTCGGGGTCCCCGCCGGGATACCCGTCCTCACCAAAGCCGATGTGGTGGACACCGAATGGCTCCAGTTCATCGCGCTGGAGATCGCCGAGCGCCTGGCACAGTCGAGTGTGCCATTCGAGCAGCCGATAGCGGTGTCGGCCAAGAGCAGGGAAGGCCTGGACGAGCTGCGACAGCGCCTGGCCGCCCGCGCGGCCGCACTCGGTCCACGTTCGTCCGGCGATGCGTTCAGGATGCCGATCGACCGGATCTTCTCGCTTGCCGGTGTCGGAACGGTGGTCACCGGCACCGCCTGGTCCGGCCGACTGGACGTCGGTGATTCCGTCCTGATCCTTCCCTCCGAGTTGCGGGGCCGGGTGCGCTCCCTCGAGAGCTATGGACAGGAGGTGGGCCATAGTGAGCCCGGAGCGCGAACGGCCGTGGGCATCGCAGGCATCGACCGGGCCGCCGTCGCGCGGGGTGATGTCCTCGTCACGGACGAGCTTCCGTGGGCGGCGGCCTCGGCCCTCGACGTCGAGATTCTGCTCCAGCCTGGTGCCGCCCGGCCGCTGACTGGCCGGACCCGCGTACGCGTGCTGCTCGGGACCGCGGAGGTGATGGGTCGAGTACACCCGCGCGCACCTATCTCGCCAGGGCAGACGGGTATGGCTCGGCTGTCGTTGGAGAAGCCGCTTCTGGCCCGCGCCGAGGATCGGTTCGTCCTCCGGAGCTACAGCCCGGTCACGACAATTGGCGGAGGCCGGGTGCTCGATCCGCTGCCGCCAGGCCGCCGAACGCTCTGGCCCGCGGGTTTGGCCTCCCGCGACCCGGGCGAGCGCTTTCGAAGCCTGCTGAGCCGCCGGCCTGGAGGAATCAGCGCACCGATGCTTCCCATCGCGCTCGGTCTCTCTCGAGCAGCAGCCTTGACGGTTGCTCGTGGCGAGCCCAGTGCCCGTTTGCTCGGCGATCTTTGGGTGACCAATGTGTCCATCGAGCAGGTCGGGGCCCGCGCACTCGGGCTCCTGAAGGAGTACCACCGGCAGCATCTCAGCGCGGCGGGCATGCCGCTCGAGACGCTGCGGCATTCGCTCCGAGCACCGGACGTCGTGGTGGAAGCCGCACTGGCCGATTTTGGTCGGGCCGGCCGGCTCCGCCGGAGCGATGGTATCGTGGCGCTAGCCGGGTTCGCTCCGCGGGTGGTGGGTGGCGAGGCTGAGATCGACCGCGTGGTCGGAATCCTGCTCGATGCCTATCTCACCCCACCCTCGATCCCCGAGCTGGAGCAGTCAACCGGCCGGCGCGATCTCCTGCCGCTCCTCAGGCTTGCCGCCGCGACTGGCCGGGTAGAGGCGGTGCAGCGCGACCGGTACTACACGCGTGAAGCGCTGGAGCAGTTCACCGACGTGCTGAAGGATCTGGGCGAGAAGGGGTCGATCATCCCGGCTCAGGTCCGCGACCGGCTCGGCATCAGCCGGAAGTACCTCATTCCGCTGTTGGAGTGGGCCGACGGGCGGGGGATCACGGTCAGGGAAGGGGACGGGCGAAGGCTAAAGTCCTCTTGACTCCAGACTCTCTCCTCTAGACTTTCAGCGTTGAACCCTCCAACACCGCATCCCGAGCAGTGGAGGTGCCACCACCGTTTCAAACATCTCGTATGAGGAGCGCCCATGGTCCGCCTTGTGTGGCCGGGGTGGTGGCTCGGGCTTTTGGTCGGGGCAGGATCCCCCGTGGCAGCACAGGCGAACGTGATCCCGCCGAGGGTCGAGCTGAAGGAGAACTACCCCAATCCGTTTTTCCCGGCGACGACGATTCCGTTCACGATCAGTTCGGAGGTATGCGCTAGAGGTCATCAGCCGGTCGTCAGTCTGAAGGTGTACAATGTGCTGGTGCAGGTCGTCGCCATACCGACGCTCGGCATCGGCTCGAGCGAGAGAGTGGACAGCCTGCGCCTGCGATGCGGTCAGTATCGAGCCTTCTGGGACGGGAAGTACCTGGACGGAAAGCGCGAGGCCATCACCGGGGTGTATTACTACCAGCTTACGGTCGATGGCGAGCGATTCACCAGAAAGATGATCGCTCAGCGGAAGGTGGTCAGTCCGCGGTGACGTACGAAGGGCGGCTCAACCAGGGCTGCCCTTTTTTTGCCACGCCACTTCACTGCCAAACCGGCAGAGTTAGCGGGTACAGCCCTTGCCATTCCCCGGTGCAATCCCAAGGTTCCAGTAGTCGACGTCTCGGACTCGGAGCGCCGGCGGGAAACGTGCTTGTGAGGGGACCATGATTCGACCAGAGCGGTTGACGATCAAGGCTCAGGAAGTCCTTCGCGACGCGCTCGAACTGGCGCGGAAGCGGGGCAATCCTGTGGTGAACGATGCGCACCTCTTCGCCGCGCTCCTGGAGCAGGACGAAGGGATCGTTCAGCCGCTGCTGCAGAAGGCCGGGCTCAATGTGACCGCCATCCGTCAGGAGATCGAGCGGGAAATCACTCGCTTTCCCACCCAGGCAGGTGGTGGAGGGGAGCCCAGCTTCAGCCGTGAAGTGAACCGCATTTTCGATCGGGCCGATGCGGAGGCCAAGAAACTGGGTGATGCCTATGTCTCTACCGAGCATCTGCTTCTGGCCATGGTGGAGGAGAAGGGAACCGCGGCCCGTTCGATTCTCAGCACCCACGGTGTCTCGGCCGACGATCTGCGAACTGCGTTGGAGGATGTTCGCGGGTCCCATCGAGTGACTGATCAATCACCCGAAGAAAAGTATCAAGCGCTGGAGAAGTACACCCGAAACCTGACCGATGAAGCGCGCAAGGGAAAGCTGGATCCAGTCATCGGGCGCGATGAGGAGATTCGCCGGGTCATGCAGGTTCTCTCCCGGCGAACCAAGAACAATCCCGTGCTGATCGGGGAGCCGGGTGTGGGCAAGACTGCTATTGTCGAGGGACTGGCGCAGCGGATTGTGAACGGGGACGTGCCCGAATCGTTGCGCAACCGCGAGCTGGTGGCGCTCGACGTCGGCTCGCTCCTGGCCGGTGCCAAGTTCCGGGGTGACTTCGAGGAACGGCTCAAGTCCGTGGTCAAGGAGCTGACCCAGAGCCAGGGCAAGTACATCACCTTCATCGACGAGCTGCACACCATCGTCGGCGCCGGCGCTGCCGAAGGTGCGGTCGATGCGAGCAACATGCTCAAGCCACCGCTGGCCCGCGGCGAGCTGCACGTCATCGGCGCCACGACCCTGGACGAGTACCGGAAGCACATCGAGAAGGACGCGGCGTTCGAGCGGCGGTTCCAGCCGGTCCTGGTGGGCGAGCCCACGGTGGCCGATACCATCGCTATCCTGCGCGGTCTCAAGGAGAAGTACGAGATCCATCATGGTGTCAAGATCACCGACAACGCGATCATCGCGGCGGCGACGCTTTCCGACCGCTACATTGGCGACCGCTTTCTTCCCGACAAGGCCATCGACCTCATTGACGAGGCGGCTAGCCGTCTCCGGATCGAGATCGACAGCCTTCCCCAGGAGATCGACGAGGTAGAGCGGCGCATCGTGCAGCTGGAGATCGAGCGGCAGGCCTTGCTCAAGGAAAAGGACAAGGCGGCGGTGGAGCGCCGAGAAGCGCTGGAGAAAGAGATCGCCAGCCTGCGGGAAAAGAGCGGCGCCATGAAGGCTCAGTGGCAAGCCGAGAAGAGCGCCCTGCACGAGATCCAGCAGCTCAAGTCGGAGATCGAGACGGCGCGGGCGGAGATCGACCAGGCAACCCGCCGCGGGGATCTCCAGAAGGCGGCCGAGCTGCGCTATGGGCGCCTGCCCGAGCTGGAGCGCAGGCTGGCGGAAGACGAGCGGCGGCTGCATGAGGTGCAGGCCGGTACCATGTACCTCAAAGAGGCCGTCGACGCCGAAGACATCGCCGACATCGTCTCCAAATGGACTGGGATTCCGGTCTCCAAGATGCTGGAGTCGGAGCGCGAGCGGCTGACCAAGCTGGAGGACGAGCTGAGCCAGCGGGTGGTCGGTCAGCACGCGGCGGTTACCGCGGTGGCCCACGCCGTTCGCCGAAGCCGCGCGGGCCTGCAGGACCAGAATCGGCCCCTGGGGTCGTTCATATTCCTCGGCCCTACCGGCGTAGGAAAAACGGAGACCGCACGGGCGCTGGCCGAGTTCCTGTTCGACGATGAGCGTGCCATGGTCCGGCTCGACATGTCGGAGTACATGGAAAAGCACTCGGTGGCCCGGATGATCGGAGCTCCGCCCGGATATGTGGGGTATGAGGAGGGTGGGCAGCTCACTGAGGCGCTGCGGCGGCGGCCCTACAGCGTAATTCTGTTCGACGAGATCGAGAAGGCGCATCCCGATGTGTTCAACGTTTTGCTCCAGATCCTCGACGATGGCCGGCTTACCGACAGCCAGGGCCGGGTGGTCGACTTCCGGAACTCCGTGATCATCATGACGTCCAACATCGGCAGTCAGTACATCGTTGATGCGGGGGCTCAGCTCGATCCCAAGGGCTGGGAGCGAGTCGAGGAGCGGGTGCGCGACGAGTTACGGAATCACTTCCGGCCCGAGTTTCTCAACCGGGTGGACGACATTATCGTCTTCCGGCAGCTCAGCCGAGAGGATCTCGTCCGGATCGTGGACCTCCAGCTCGCGCGGCTGGACCACATGCTGGCTCAGAGACACCTCCACATCGAGGTGACCCCGGAGGCCAAGGCGCTCCTTGCGGCCGAAGGCTACGATCCGGTCTATGGCGCTCGCCCGCTCAAGCGGGTAATCCAGCGGCGGCTGCAGAATCCCATCGCCCTCGAGCTTCTGGAGGGAAATTTCCACGATGGCGATACCATTCGCGTCGAGCGGAAGGGCGATGAGCTCCGGTTCGAACGGGTCGAGCGGGGAGCGAGGGAGCCCGAGATGGTCAGTGCGTAGGGGTACCCCCTCTCCCAGCGACCTCACCGGCATGCAGGCAGCGCTCCGGCTGGCCCGCGCCGGCTCGGTGCGGGAAGAAGTCCCCGTTGGCGCGGTCATCGTGTCCGATGGGGACATTCTCGCAGAAGCGCATAATGAAACAGTGCAGCGCCGGGATCCCACGGCTCATGCCGAGCTGCTGGCCCTGCAGCAGGCCCTCCAGAAGGTGGGCGAAGACCGCCTTCCCATGGCCACCCTGTATGTCACACTCGAGCCCTGCGCCCAATGCGCCGGGGCCATCGTGCTGGCCAAGGTGGGCCGGGTCGTCTTCGGGGCCTATGATTCGCGCTGTGGGATGGCCGGCTCGGTGTACGATCTACTGCGAAACCCGCGGACCAACCACCGACCGGAGGTCGTTGGCGGCCTCATGGCAGAGGAGTGCGGAGACCTTCTCCAGCGATTCTTTCTCAGCCTGCGGTAAGCAGAGACACGCCTTATCTTTCCCGCCGGTCTGGACAGGTGTCCGAGTGGCTGAAGGAGCCGGTCTCGAAAACCGGTATACCTGCAAGGGTATCGTGGGTTCGAATCCCACCCTGTCCGTCTAGCTCTCCTGCCGCCCCCATGAATTGTGGCGGCGCCGTACCCCCCAAACTGACCTCTCGCGCCTTCTCATGGCCCTAATCGCCATTGCTGCGTTTGTGCTCGGACTCTGCACCATGGCCGGGCTATCGATGCTCCGTCGTCAGCGAAGACGGATTCCGCGCTCGCAGGCCGCTGATTCATACGACGGCCTGCAGCGCGTCATCGCCCATCTCTTCGAATCCAGTCCCAATGGCGTCGGATTGTGGGATCGCGACCTGCGCTTTCTCCGGGTCAACAAGGCTTTGGCGGACATCAATGGCCTGCCGCCCGAGGCGCATGTCGGTAAGCGATTGGGGGAAGTCGTCCCCCGGCTGGCCGGCACCCTCGAGCCGATGTTTCGCCAAGTCCTGAGGAGTGGGGAGCCCCTGGTCAATATCGAGATCAGCGGCGAGACCCCTGCCAGCCCTGGTGATCAGCATTTTTGGAGGGCCAGCTACTACCCGGTTCGGGGTGAGGACGGGAGCATCGTTGGGATCGGAGCAGTCGTGGTCGACATGACGGAGTCGCGGCAGGCCGAACATGCACTGCGCCAGAGTGAGGAGCGCTACCGCGCCTTCATCGAGCAGACTGCTGAAGCGGTCTGGCGCGCGGAGCTGGAGGAGCCCGTGCCGGTCACCCTGCCAGTGGATGAGCAGGTTCGACGTTTCCTGGCGAGCGGTTACCTGGCCGAGTGTAACGATGCGATGGCACGCATGTACGGCTTCGAGTCCGCCAGCGAGATCACTGGAACCAGACTGAACCAGCTGCTCGACCCGGCCGATCCCAAGAACCTCGACTATCTCGCCGCTTTCGTCCGGAGTGGGTACCGGCTGCTCGACGCGGAATCCCACGAACGGGCCCGAGACGGCAGCGATCGATATTTCCTCAACAACCTCATAGGAATCGTCGAGAAAGGCATGATGTCCCGCGCCTGGGGAACTCAGCGCGACATCACCGAGCGAAACTGGGCCGACCAGGCACTCCGCCAGAGCCGGGAGCAGCTCCGGGTTGCACTTCAGGCGGCGCGAATGGCCACGTGGCGCTGGGACCTGCAATCAGACGCGCGGGTGTGGGATGCCGAGTTTCCCTTGCCCTGGAATGCGCCAGAGGGTCCCACTGAGGGCCACCCCCGCGCATTTCTGGATCAGGTTCATCCGGACGATCGTATACGGGTCTCCGAGGCGGTTCGGGCTGCCGTGGAGGGTCTCGGCGAGTATCGGGAGGAGTATCGTGTTGTCTCACCCGACGGAAGCGTTCAGTGGTTGACCGACCAGGGCGAGGTCATCAGGGACGACAATGGGCGGCCGCTCTACATGGCGGGAGCCTGCGTCGATGTCACGCACCATCGTCAGGTCGAGGAACAGCTGCGGCAAGTGCAACGGATGGACGCCGTCGGCCGGCTGGCCGGCGGTATGGCACACGAAACGAACAACCAGATGGCCGTGGTTCTCGGATTCGCCGACTTCGTTCTCGGTCGGTCCGATCTGGCCGAGCGGGTGCGGGAGGATGTCGAGCAGATCCGGAAAGCCGCCGAACGAACGGCGGGAATCACCAGCCAACTGCTCGCCTTCAGCCGCCGCCAGTTTGCCAACCCGAAGGTGCTGGAGCTCACTGAGGTCGTGACGGAGTTCGAGCCGGTGCTCCGGCGGGCCATGTCGAACGGATGCGAGCTGCAGCTCCGGGCCGCGCCGGGATTGGGTCTGGTGAAGGCGGATCCCGGGCAAGTGGAGCAGATCCTCCTGAATCTCGCCTTGAATGCGTGCGATGCCATGCCCCAGGGGGGCACCCTGACCATCGAGACCGCCAATGTGACCCTGACGCGGGAGTATACCAAGCTCAAGCCGGGCGTCCGGGTACAGCCCGGTCCGTACGTGCTCATCGCCGTGGGCGACACGGGACACGGCATGAGCCGCGAGACGCTGAGCCGGGTGTTCGAGCCGTTCTTTACCACGAAGTCGGTAGGGCAGGGTACCGGACTGGGACTGGCCACCGTCTACGGTCTGGTCAAGCAGGCAGATGGATACGTCTGGGTGTACTCCGAGCCAGGGATCGGAACGACCTTCAAAATCTATTTCCCGGTGATTCCCTCGGAGGAACCCGTGGCGCCGGAAGCAGAGGCCCCGCCCACGCTGGGCTCGGGCGAGCTGGTTCTCCTCGTCGAAGACGAGCCCGATGTGATGAGAATGGCGGTGCGGGCGCTCCGCGAGGCGGGCTACACGGTTCTCGAAGCATCCGGAGGCCGGGAAGCACTGGACATCCTCGTCGAGGCAGGCGCACGGCCCCGCCTTGTCGTCACCGATGTGGTGATGCCGGGGATGACCGGCCGCGAGCTCGCCAACAGGATCGCAGAGATCCGCCCCGGCCTCCCGGTCATCTTCATGTCGGGATACACCGATGAGGATGTGATCCGCCGTGGGTTGATGGAACGGGGCCGGCGCTTCATCCAGAAACCGTTTTCCCCCAACGACCTCGCCCGACAGGTGCATCAAGCCCTGACCGGTGATGCGGGCGCGCGGGTATCTTCCGCGCCATGAGCTATCTCGACGACCACCTGCTCGCGGGCGAGAGTATCGTGTACCGAGCTCGGGTGCACTGGAGCATCTTCGCTACGGCGATCCTGGTGATCGCGCTTGGCATTGTGCTGGCTATCGTCCTGGGAGTGTACCAGCCGGCTTACTGGTACGCCGGAGCGGCCCTGGCGGGAATCGGGCTCCTGCTCGCGATCGCTCCGGCAATCCACTATGCGAGCTCCGAGTTCGCGGTCACCGACAAGCGGGTGGTGGCCAAGCTCGGTTTTATCGAGCGGGAATCGCTGGAGACGCTGCTGAGCAAGATCGAGGCGATCGGCGTCGATCAGGGAATCGTCGGTCGGATGTTGGGCTACGGCACCATCACGATCACTGGAACCGGCGGCACCGAGGAGTCATTCCCCCGGATCGCCGACCCCCTCGAGTTCCGGCGGCAGATCCAGAGCCAGGTCGTTGCACAGGATGAACGCCGGCCGCAGAGCACTGCCGTGGCAGCCCAGCCGAATGAGCCGCGGGTCGAGCGCGACTGCCCCTATTGCGCCGAGCGAATTCTGGCCCGCGCGCGCGTCTGCAAGCACTGCGGACGCGACGTGGCCCCCATAGCAGGGTGATTCGCGATCAGCTGACCGGGTCCATTCTGGGGCAGGCACTCGGCGATGCGCTGGGCTTCGTGGTCGAGGCGCAACCACCGACCGTGGCCCGGGAGTACGTCGACCAGTGGCTTCGTGCCGGCCGGGCCGGCGAGCGAGCGCACCCGCGGTTTCCCTTCGGCCAGTACACCGACGACACCCAGCTGTCTCGGGAGCTGCTGCAAAGCTTTCGCGAGCGCGGCCGCTGGGACCCCGCGGCCTTTTCGGTTCGGCTGGCGGAGCTCTTTCGCGAGCGACGCGACGTGGGCGCAGGCCGGGGAACTCGGGCCGCAGCGCTGCGGCTGCTCGCCGGCGTGCCGTGGGACGCCTCGGGCACACCCGCTCCGTACGCCGGCAATGGGAGCGCCATGCGAGCCGGCCCGCTCGGACTCCTGCTGCCCGACCGCGTCGCGATGACGCGAGCTGGCCGGGAGCAGAGCCGGATCACCCACCTCGATCCCCGGTGTGCCGCGGGTGCCATCACCATCGCGCGTGCCGTGGCGCTCGCGGCCCGGCGGGAGCCGGTCGATCCCGCTGCCTTCCTGTCCGATATTGCCGGGTGCGCTGAAGGCGACGATGCCTCGGTGGCGGGGGCGATCCGCGGCCTGGAGGACTGGGTCTCGCTCGAACCCGTCGCAGCCGCCCGCCACGTGCACGAGGCGGGACTCGATCCAGCGCACATGGACCGGTGGCAAGGCATCTCCGCATTCGTCACCCCCAGCGTCCTCTGGAGCCTGTACGCCTTCCTCCGCTCGCCTGATGACTATTGGGAGACGATCTGCGTGGCCGTCGGCGTAGGCGGCGATACCGATACCATGGCGGCCATGGCTGGTGCGATCAGTGGTGCGCGACTCGGAGTCGGGTCGCTTCCGGGAGACTTGCTTGGCCGTCTAACCGATCAAGGAGCTTGGGGTGCTGATGACCTCGCCGACCTGGCGCTGTCGTGCGCCGCGATCGTGGAGAGGCGCTAACACGCAAATCGGTGGGAACGTATTATTCTTGCGCCAGGGATCTGGACTTACTCCCCAAGCATTCAGCTGTCGAGGCGCTCATGCCGCACCGAAAGACCTACCAGGACGTCACCGAAACCGTCGGAAACACGCCCTTGATCCGGCTCGACCGACTCGCCGCCGGTCTACCCGGCAAAATCGCGGTCAAGCACGAGGGCTACAATCCGTTCAATTCGGTGAAGGACCGCATCGGGGCGGCCATGATCAACGATGCGGTCGAGAAGGGCCGGCTTCGGCCCGGCATGATCATCGTGGAGCCAACCAGCGGAAACACCGGCATCGGCTTGGCCTATGTGGCCGCGGCCCGTGGCTTTCGCTGCATCTTCACCATGCCGGACACCATGACGATCGAGCGGCGTCACCTGCTCCGGGCACTCGGGGCCAAAGTGGTGTTGACCGAAGGCCCGAAGGGGATGAAGGGAGCCATTGCCCGGGCCGAGGAGATCCTGGCTCGACTGGGCGATCGTGCCTGGATGCCGCGCCAGTTCGATAATCCGGCTAACCCGGCCATCCATTACCGCACCACGGGCCCCGAAATCTGGGAGGACACCGGCGGGGCAGTGGACGTCTTTGTATCCGGCGTCGGCACCGGGGGGACCATCACGGGAGCCGGCCGCTATCTGCGGGAACGGAAGCCCGGGATCCGGATCGTGGCAGTCGAGCCGGCCGAGAGCCCGGTGCTGTCGGGCGGCCAACCCTCTCCCCACAAGCAGCAGGGCATTGGCGCCGGCTTTGTCCCCAGCATCCTGGACACCAAGATCTACGATGAGGTGATCAAGGTGACCAATGACGACGCTATCGCCACGACCCGGCGGCTGGCTCGTGAGGAGGCGATCTTCGCTGGAATCTCCAGCGGATCGATTACCTGGGCGGCCCTCCAGGTGGCGAGCAGGCGGGAGAACGCCGGGAAGCTGATCGTGTCGATCATCGCCGATTTCGGCGAGCGCTACCTCTCGCACCTGGTCTACACCGAGCTTCCGGACCCCGATATCTCCGATCTCGAGGACGCGCTGGCTGCCCCTGCGGCGATAGCGTAACCCGCGTTCGACCTTGTATTCACCACACCTCCCAGCACGAGGCGACGAGCACCTGTGACCACCACTGCGCGTTCATTCAACGGCGGCCCCGTAGGCAACGAGCGGGTCGATTCCATCTTCGGCAGCGACATCTTCTCCCGCGGCATGATGCGCCAGCGGCTCCCGAAGGAAGTCTATCGCAGCCTGCTCCGCACCATCGATCGGGGCGAGCCGCTCGACCCGGCCGTGGCCGATGTCGTCGCCGCGTCGATGAAGGACTGGGCCATCGAGAACGGAGCGAGCCATTACACCCACTGGTTTCAGCCGCTCACCGGCCTCACGGCCGAGAAGCATGACTCGCTTGCCGCGCCGGACGGTGCCGGGGGAGTGGTGTTCAACTTCTCCGGCTCCGAGCTGGTGCAGGGGGAGCCCGATGCGTCGAGCTTTCCCTCGGGAGGGCTCCGGGCCACCTTCGAGGCCCGCGGGTATACGGCGTGGGACGCCACCAGTCCCGCCTTTCTCATGCGGGGCGACAACAATGTCACCCTCTGCATCCCTACCGCGTTCGTATCCTGGACCGGCGAAGCGCTGGACACCAAGATCCCGCTGCTCCGCTCAGTCGACGCCCTCTCGCAGCAGGCCATGCGCATCCTCCGGATCTTCGGCACCGCCGAAGGGGTGTCCCGTATCGTCACCACCGTCGGTCCGGAACAGGAATACTTCCTGGTAGATCGGGAGCTGTTCTACCAGCGGCCCGACCTGCTCACCTGCGAACGCACCCTGTTCGGCGCCAAGCCGCCCAAGGGTCAGCAACTGGAGGATCACTACTTCGGCACCATCCCGCCCCGGGTGCTCGCCTTCATGGCGGAGGCCGAGCAGGAGCTGTACCGGCTTGGCGTGCCGGTGAAGACTCGACATAACGAGGTGGCCCCGGGCCAGTACGAGATCGCCCCGCTGTTCGAGGCAAGCCATATCGCCAGCGACCACCAGATGATGCTGATGGAAACGCTCAAGAGGGTCGCACCCCGCTACGGCCTCCAGGCACTGCTGCACGAGAAGCCGTTCGCGGGGGTGAACGGCTCCGGCAAGCATAACAACTGGTCGATGTCCACCGATACCGGCGTCAATTTGCTCGATCCTCAGGACGAGACCCACACCAACATGCAGTTCCTGGTGTTCCTGTGCGCGACCATCCGCGCGGTGGACCTCCACGCCGATCTGCTTCGTGCCTCGATTGCCTCGGCGGCCAACGACCATCGGTTGGGCGCCAATGAGGCGCCGCCAGCGATCATCTCCATCTTCCTGGGGAAGATGCTGACCGACATCCTGGAGCAGGTGGAGGCCGGACTCCCCAAGCGCACGATCCAGGGCGGCACCCTGGATCTCGGCGCCAAGACGCTGCCGATGTTGCCGCGACACTCGGGTGACCGGAACCGAACCTCGCCCTTCGCGTTCACCGGAAACAAGTTCGAGTTCCGGGCTGTGGGATCGAGCGCCAGCATCGCGTGGCCGAACACGGTGCTGAACACTATCGTGGCGGAGTCACTGGACTATGTGGCGGGAGAGCTCGAGAAGGCGGTCGGAGCGAAGCCCACGCCGGCCAAGCTCCAGCTGGGAGTGATCGCGGTATTGAAGCACCTGATCAAGGACCACAAGCGCGTGATCTTTGACGGAGACAACTACTCGGAGGAGTGGCATGCCGAGGCCGAGCGGCGCGGCCTGCCGAACCTCAAAGATTCAGTCGAGGCCTTCGGGGTGCTTCGGGCCAAGAAGAACGTGGAGCTGTTCAAGAAGTATGGGGTGTTGAGTCCGGCGGAACACGACTCCCGCACTCATATCGCCATCGAGAAGTACATCAAGCAGCTCGGTATCGAGGCGGAGACCATGGTGTCCATGGCCCGCAATCAGATCCTGCCGGCCGCCCTCAAGCACCAGCAGCAGGTGGCGGAAGCCATAGGAGCCACGAAGGCCGCGGGCGTGGACTGCCCCGACACGACTGACGCACTCCGGAGCTTCGTCGGGCTGGTGACCAGGCTTCGCACCACGACCGCAGCGGTCGAGCGGGCCGCGGCGCACCACGACTCGGATCCCACCAAGCACGCGGCCCAGATCAGCCGGGAGCTCAAGCCGGCCATGGCCGACCTGCGGGTGGTGGTCGATACGCTGGAGACCCTGATCGCGGCGGATCTCTGGCCGTTGCCGACCTATCGGGATTTGTTGTTTTTGAAGTAGTCGCGAGTCGCTAGTCGTCAGTCGTTAGTCGCTAGTCGCTAGTCGCTAGTCGTCAGTCGTTAGTCGTCCCAGGTTAGCGGCCAGAGACACGACATAGGCGACCGGTCAGTTTGTCCGTGGCTGGCGTCTGGCGTCTGGCGACTAGAGACTAGAGACTAGAGACTCGCGACTACAACGGCCACCCATTGCATCGCTTGCGGAGAAGAAGAAACAGTTCGGAAGGGAGGGTTGCCGGGGTCAGCGTACCGGCCATCGTTTGAAAGGCTTCACACTCGGCGGCTGATGCATCGGGATCGAAGCACACCGCCATCGCCTCGACCAGGGGTGGCCGGTCCGGCCGGTTCAGCGCGTCGAGCCATGGGTGGCACTGGGTCACCTGCCTACAGGCCAGCCGTACCCGTACCGCGCCGTCGAGCCAGCAGGGCCCTTCGGCCAGGGCAGAGAGGAGCGGCTGGCTGAGCAGAAGGCTTTCGCCGCCGGGCGTCACCGCCCCAAATCGCAATTTGCCTCGCTCATTCCGGCGATGCAGCACGACTCCCCACCCGAATACCGGCCGTTCGTGCCGATACCATTCGAGCACCCTGACGAGCTGTTCCCGCAATGCGTCGACGACGAGTGGAGATGGCATAGTTTCCAACAGCGGAAATGGTGGCCGCATGGGCCCGGGGGAAGTGGGCCGTGCCATTTGTATGCAGAATGTGGGCCACGCCGGCCGCCCCCTGGCGCGGGTCCGGGGGAGTCGGCACATTCCGCGGTTCACCCATGAGCGACCATCGTTATCCCCTTTCCCATGTCCTGTACCGGAGGCTGACGCGCGACTACCCGCGCATCGTCCGGGGTGATGGCTGCTACCTGTACGACGACCAGGGCCGCCGGTATCTCGACGGGTGCGGCGGGGCCTATGTCGTCAACCTTGGACACGGGGTGAGCGAGATCGCCGAGGCCCTGGCGTGTCAGGCGCGGACTCTGGCGTATGTGAGCGGGACGACATTCACCCACGACGCGGTCGAGGAATTCGCCGCCGAAGTTGCCCGGCTTTCGGCCGGCGATCTCGAGCTGGTATATCCTCTTGCCAGCGGCTCGGAAGCAGTCGAGGCGGGTCTTAAGCTCGCGCGCCAGTATTGGGTGGAGTCCGGTCGGCCGGCAAAGCACAAGATCCTCGCCTTTGCTCCCTCCTACCACGGCAATACGCTGCTCGCGCTGTCCGCCTCCTCCCGGGAGCAATACCGGACCTACTACCAGGAGTGGTTGACCCGGATTGTCCGGGTCCCGGCACCATATCCGTTCCGTTGCGCCTGCGGCGGGACGCCGCCCTTCTGTCCGGTGTGCAGCGGCGAGGCAATCGAGCAAGCCATCATTCGGGAGGGCGCCGAGTCCGTCGCGGCACTCATCGGCGAGCCGGTGGGCGGCTCATCCACCGGCGCATCGGTCCCACCGCCGGACTATTGGCGGCGGGTCCGGGCGATTTGCGATCGGCACGAGGTGCTGCTGATTGCCGACGAGGTGCTCACTGGTGCCGGTCGAACCGGAACCTGGTCCGCGCTCGAGCCGTATGGCGTGATACCCGACATCATGATCCTGGGGAAGGGGATCAGCGGCGGCTATGCACCGCTCTCCGCAGTGGTGGCACCTCGCCGGATCGTGGACGTGCTGGCGAACGGTTCCGGCACCTTCATGCATGCGCAGACCTTTTCCCATCACGCGACGCTCTGTGCCGCCGGGGTTGCCACGCTCAAATATCTGAGCCGACACCGGCTGATCGAGCGCTGCGCCCAAATGGGGCAGGTGCTGCACGAGCGGCTCCAGGCCCTCCGCACCTTCGAGTGTGTGGGTGATGTGCGTGGCAGGGGACTCCTGGCCGGCATCGAGTTCGTGGAGGATCGAAACACTGGCCGCTCCTACCCGTTGGCTGCCCACTTTGCCGAATCGTTCGCCGCGGTGGCCCTCGAGCTCGGTCTGGTGGTATGGTCCAACGCCGGCCAGCTCGAAGACGGTACCGGTGATCTGGTGATGCTGGCGCCACCCTTCGTGATCACGGAGGAACAGATCGACGAGATGGTTGCCATTCTCGGTCAAGCAGCCAAACGGACCGCCGCACGGGTAGGAGCGCATCGATGACCGCCACGACGAAGATCACCTATACCTCCACCAGTGGCGATCTGGAGGAGTTCCACCACCATTTCGATACCGCGCTCGGCCGGATCCGGGCGGCATCGGGTGCCCTGCATCCCTTCTACATCGATGGCCAGGCAGTTGATAGCGATGAGGAACCGCTGGTGGATCGCTCTCCTATCGACACGCGCGTCATCCTGGCTCGATTCGCCGCGGCCGCCCCGGCTCACGTCGATGCCGCGGTGCGTGCGGCCAGGCGAGCCCAGCCGGACTGGGCTCGGCGGCCCTGGCGGGAACGGATCACAGTGCTCCGGCGCGCCGCCACCCTCATTCGAGAACGAAAGTACGAGCTTGCCGCGTTGATGAGTCTCGAGGTCGGCAAGAGCCGGCTCGAGGCTATGGGCGATGCGGAAGAATCGGCCGACCTGATCGACTACTACTGCCGGCAGGTGGACGAGGCGGATGGCTTCGTCCGGCCGATGTCGCGTATCACTCCGGTCGAGCGGAACACGGACGTGCTGCGGCCCTACGGCGTCTTCGCCTGCATTGCCCCGTTCAATTTCCCTCTGGCTTTATCGGCGGGAATGTCCTCCGCGGCCCTGGTCGCCGGAAACGCCGTGGTCTACAAGCCCGCGGAAGACACGCCCTGGACTGGCCTCAAACTCTATGAGGTCTATCGCGATGCCGGCCTCCCCGCCGGGGTCTTCAACCTGCTCATTGGCCGCCGGGAGCAAATCGGCGATCCGCTGTGGCAGCACCCGGGCGTCGATGGGGTCGTGTTCACCGGATCGAAGCAGGTGGGGATGCGGATTCACGCCGGTCTCAACGGCCGATGGATCAAACCGGCATTGCTCGAGCTCGGCGGGAAGAACGCCGCCATCGTGCTGGGTAGCGCCGACCTCGACGGGGCAGCGGAGGGCGTCATGCGGTCGGCCTTCAGCCTGCAGAATCAGAAGTGCAGCGCCACCTCCCGGGTCTACGTGCAGCGCGAGGTATACGCCCCGTTCGTCGAGCGCCTGATCGAAAAGACCCGTGCGATCCGGATGGGCGACCCCTCGGAACGCGACGTCTTTTTCGGGCCGGTCATCAATGAGCGCGCGGTGGAGCGATTCGAGCTGGCGGTGGAGCAGGCTCGCACGGAAGGATCGATCCTGCTGGGTGGAACGAGACTCCAGGGGGCTATCTTCGACCGAGGACATTTCGTTGCCCCGACCATCGCGCGACTGCCGCTCGACAGCTCCCTGTTTCAGCAGGAGCTGTTCGTCCCCTTTCTCGCTGTGGCCGAGGTGTCGGGGCTGGATGAGGCGATCGCTGAGACGAACCGTGTCGAGTACGGTCTGACCGCAGGCATCTTCTCCGGCAATCAGGCCGAGGTCGAGCGGTTCTTCGATGAGATCGAAGCCGGAGTCTGCTACGCCAACAAGCGAACCGGCGCCACCACCGGTGCATGGCCTGGAGCGCAAGCGTTCTGCGGCTGGAAAGGCTCCGGCTCCACCGGGAAGGGCGGCTGTGGTCCCTACTACGTCGCCCAATTCATGCGGGAACAGAGCCGCACCGTCATCGAGGGTTGACCATGGCCGCGCGCGACTATCCGAAGATCGTGGTTCCTCCCCCCGGCCCCCGCGCCCAGGCGGTGGTAGCGAAGGACGCCGAGTGGACCTCCACCTGCTACATCAAGGAGTATCCGCTGGTGGTGGCGCGGGGCAGCGGCGTCATGGTGGAGGACGTCGACGGCAACCGCTACCTCGATTTCATGGCGGGAATCGCCGTGTCGTCCACCGGGTATGGACATCCCAAGGTGGTGGCGGCGGTGAAGGACGCGGCCGATCGTTTCCTCCATATCTGCGGATCGGACTTCTACTATGAGGGAATGGCCACGCTCTGTGAGCGCCTGGCCAAGCTGGCGCCGGGCGACTCGAAGAAGCGCGTGTTCCTCACCAACTCCGGTACCGAGGCGGTGGAGGCGGCAATCAAGCTGGCTCGCCATGCCACCCGCCGCACCGCCATGATCGCCTTTCGCGGCGCGTTTCACGGCCGCACCACCGGTGCGGTATCGCTCACGTCGAGCAAGGCCAGGCAACACGCCGGCTTCGGTCCGCTGTTGCCGGATGTGCACCACGTCCCCTTCGCCTACCGCTATCGCTGCCAGTTCTGCTCGGATGAGCCTGCCTGCAACCGCGGATGTGTCGATGTGATCGAGCAGGAGCTCTTCACTCGTCACCTGGATCCCCACGACGTCGCCGCCATCTTCGTCGAGCCGATCCAGGGCGAGGGCGGGTATATCGTGCCTCCGCCGGGATATCTGCCGGCCTTGCGCGCCCTGTGCGACCGTTACGGCATCCTCCTCGTGGCCGACGAAGTGCAGTGTGGAGTTGGTCGCACCGGCAAAATGTTCGCCTGCGAGCACGAGGGGGTGGAGCCGGACATTCTCGTCACCGCGAAGGGGCTGGGCTCCGGGATGCCCATCGGCGCGATGGTGGCCAAGGAATCGATCACCACCTGGGCCAGTGGCTCCCACGGCTCGACCTTCGGCGGCAATCCGGTCTGCTGCGCCGCCGCGCTCGCGACTCTGGATCTGGTCGAGGGCGGCCTCATGGCCAATGCTGTCCGGATGGGCGAGCGGCTCATGACCGGTGCCTGCAGGCTCATGGCCAAGCACGATTGCATCGGCGACGTGCGCGGCCGCGGACTCATGGTCGGCATGGAGTTCGTGCGGAGTAGGGAGACGAGGGAGCCGGCCCCCGACCTGGTGCAGGAGCTGGTACAGCGCTCCTTCCGTCAGGGGCTGCTGCTGCTGGGGGCAGGGAAGAGCTCCCTCCGCCTGGCGCCTCCGCTGGTCATCGATGACAAGGATGTAGACACTGCTCTGGGCATGATCGACGCCACGCTCGGCGAGATCGCTTGAGCGGTACGTCCAAGGTCGTCACGATGCGGGAAGCCGTCGCCGCGCACGTCCGGGACGGCGATACCGTCGTGATCGAAGGGTTTACCCACCTCATCTGCTTTGCCGCGGGCCACGAGATCATCCGGCAGAAGCGCCGGCACCTCACCCTCTGCCGGCTCACGCCCGACCTCATTTACGATCAGATGATCGCGGCCGGCTGCGCTCGCAAGCTGGTCTTCTCCTGGGCCGGCAACCCGGGCGCGGGATCACTGCACGCCTTTCGCCGCGCGGCAGAGGGGAAGGGGCCGCCGCTCGAGCTGGAGGAGTACTCCCACTTCGGAATGGTTGCGCGGCTCAGCGCGGGCGCGGCGCGCCTGCCGTTCTGGACCATGCGGAACTACATGGGCACCGATCTTCCTCGCGTCAATCCTATGATCCGCTCGGTCAGCTGTCCGTATACCGGTGAGGTGCTCGCCACTGTTCCCGCCCTGAACCCGGACGTCACCATCGTCCATGCCCAGCGCGCTGATGCGCAGGGGAATGCACAGATCTGGGGTCTTCTCGGGGTGCAGAAGGAAGCGGCGTTCGCCTCGGACCGGGTGGTCGTGGTGGTGGAGGAGATCGTGGACGAGTCGGCCATTCGCGCCGACCCCAACCGGACGGTGATTCCCGGTCTGATCGTTGACGCAGTCGTAGTCGAGCCCTGGGGTGCCCACCCGTCGTACGCCCAGGGGTACTACGATCGCGACAACGAGTTCTACATCGGATGGGAAAAGATCTCGCGGGACCCAGCGGCTCTTGCCAGCTACCTCGACGAGTTCGTCTACGGCCTGGCAGACCGCGCCGAGTACGTCGAGAAGTGTGGCGACCTGGAGCGGCTCAGGGCATCCGAGCGGGTGTGCGCCGGGGTGAATTACGGATTCTAGCTATTCCCCCGCCGAGATGATGACCGCGGTCGCCGCGCGAGAACTGCGCGACGGCGAAGTCGTCTTCGTGGGGATCGGCCTGCCGAACCTGGCGTGCAACCTGGCGCGGGCGACCCACGCACCCAACCTGGTGCTGATCTATGAATCCGGCGCCGTTGGGGCCGTGCCGGAGCGTCTGCCCGTCTCGATCGGTGATCCGGCTCTGGTCACCGGATCACTGATGGTCAGCAGCATGGCGGACGTGTTTCAGTGTCTCCTTCAGAACGGACGGATCGAGGTAGGCTTCCTGGGTGGAGCCCAGATCGACCGCTATGGCAACATCAACACCACGGTGGTGGGCGACTACACCCGGCCCACGGTGCGCCTGCCGGGCAGTGGAGGTGCGGCAGAGATCGCAATCCACGCGCGGAGGACCGTGGTGATAAGCCGTCTCGATCGCCGCGCCTTCCCCGAGACGGTGGACTTCATCACCAGCCCCGGCCATCGGATCGAAGGCAGAACCCGCCGAGAGCTCGGCATGCCCGGGGCGGGCCCGACCAAGGTCGTCACCGACAAGGCGATTCTCGAAGTAAACCCCCTGACCGGCGAGCTGGTGCTCACGGCGCTCTATCCGGGTGTGGAGATCGCTCAGGTGGCTGCCGGAATCGGTTGGGCACTCCGGAGCCGGGACCGCCTGTCCGAAGTCGAGCCGCCAAGCCAACGCGAGCTTCATCTACTGCGCGAAGTGTTGGATCCTAAGCGCTTGTACCTCAAGCAATGAGGTCAGGGCGATGTCACCCCTCGCGAAGCGAGGGGGCCAGAGCCGAACATTTTATACGTCGTTGTTCGTCCGGCGCGATTTTGCGCAAATGCCAAGGACATATTTCGTCTACATCCTGGCCAGCGACTCCCGCGAGCTGTACGTCGGGGTTACCAATGATCTACACAGAAGGCTGTTCGAACACCGGAACGGTCTGGATCCGAAGAGCTATTGCTCGAGGCATCGAACGTTTCGGCTGGTCTTCTGGGAGTCCACGAATGACATACTTGCCGCGATTCGCAGAGAAAAGCACATCAAGCGCTGGAAGCGGGTGCGAAGGCTGGAATTGATCGAGCAAATGAATCCTGATTGGAGAGACCTCGCTGCGGAGATCTCTAGCTAGAGGAGCTCCGCCCCCTCGCTTCGCGAGGGGTGACATCGTTTCGCTTCGTTCAGGGTGACAACCATATGAGCACCGTCTCCGAAACTGCCCCGGTAACCGCGCCGCGAGTCGAGCTCCCCCGCGTCCTCACCCTGCGCGACCTGGTGCTGTTCAACATTGTGGCGGTCTTGAGCCTCCGATGGACGGCCACCGCCGCCGCCGCCGGTCCGAGCTCGCTCACCATGTGGGTCCTGGCAGCGCTGTTCTTCTTTATACCCCAGGGTCTCGCGGTCAGTCACCTGTCCGCCCTCTACCCCCAGGAGGGCGGGATCTATTTCTGGACCAAGCGCGCCTTCGGCGAGGGGCATGGATTTCTCTGCGGCTGGTGTTACTGGGTCAACAACATTCTCTATTATCCCAATCTCCTGATGTCAACCGCGGTGATCGCTGTCTATGCGATTGGGCGGAGCGACAGTGGCCTGATGGACAACTGGACCTACATTTTCGCCGCCACCCTGACCTCGCTCTGGCTGGCGGTGTGGTTGAACATCATCGGCCTCAAGACTGGACGCTGGCTCCAGAACTTCGGTGCGGTGGGGACCTATCTTCCGGGCCTGGTTCTGATCGGATTCGGCCTTCACGCAGCACTTACCCGGGGCGCGGCCACGCCGATCACCCTGGATAGCATCACTCCGAACTTCAGGGACATGTCGGCGCTCAACCTCTGGGCATCGATCGCCTTCGCCTACGCCGGGCTCGAGCTCTGCGCGGTCATGGGCGACGAGATTAAGGACCCGCGACGGACACTGCCACGGTCCATTTACATCGCTGCTCCGTTCATCGCCTTTCTGTACATCGCCGGTACCGCGTCAGTCCTCTGGCTGGTCCCCAGCTCCGAGGTCCACGTCGTGTCGGGCTTCTTCCAGGCGATGGCGGCCGGTGCCCGGGATCTGGGCGGACTGGCCTGGATCATTCCGCTCGCGGCCATGCTCTATGTACTGGGAAACATCGGTGGCATTGGGGCGTGGCTGACCGGCCCGGCCCGAGTCGCGTTCGTGATCGGACTCGACCGCTACTTTCCCCCCGCCTTCGGCCGGGTGCACCCGAAGTGGAAGACGCCGTACGTCGCAATCCTGACCCAGGCCGTGCTCGCGACGGTCTTTCTCGTGCTGTCGGTGTTGGGGAAGGGGACCACAGTTGAGAAGGCATATCTGATTCTGCTCGACACAATGCTGCTGATCTACTTCATCCCCTACATCTACCTCTTCATCTGCTACCTGGTCGTGCGGTCGAAGGAGACCGTAACCGAGGCACAGCCGTGGTACGGCGGGAAGATCGCCGGTGTGGTGATCGGATTCGGTGGCTTGCTGCTCACCTTAGGCGCGATGATCGTTGCGACTATTCCGCCGACCGACACGGCGGACCCCTGGATCTTCCGGCTCAAGGTCATCGGCGGCGCGGCGGGGTTCGTCATCCT
>Ga0193723_1000124_pt1 | contig 25946 bp, 20 predicted proteins | sample H2m2metaG_FD_143042 | JGI IMG/M metagenome (GOLD analysis project Ga0193723, IMG submission 143042) | Soil microbial communities from a riparian zone of the East river system, Colorado, United States - H2m2 | ecosystem: Environmental > Terrestrial > Soil > Riparian zone | place: USA: East River...
GCGAGACCGCGACGTCCCAGATGCCATTCCAGTTCTCATTGAGGTTGTCGAGGTCGGTCAGCTGCGCGTCCCAGCGCGCGCCGTTCGGGTTGGTGCCGAAGACGAAGGCGCCGCGCCGGTCGTGGAAACTGTCGATGAGGAGTTGAAGATTGTCGTCGCTCGAGAGATCGGCGTCGCGGCGCAGCTCGGTGGCGCGGATGTGGCGTGCATCACCGTCGTACGCCCGGACGCCGATGTACAACGCGTCGGCGCCGCGGAGCGCCTTCACGACGGTCCGCTCGCTGGCGGGCTCGCCCGCCACCGGCTCGCGCTGGCGGAAGTCCGTGAGCGAGTCCGCGCGCGCCCAATCGGATTCGTCCAGTCGCCCGTCGAGACGGATCCTACGGCTGGTGACCTCGACATGGAGAGCTTGCGAGAAGGCGGGCGTGGGCAGCGCCAGTGCCAGCAGCAGTGCGAGTGTCGCGGTGCGCCGACTCATCCGTCGGCCAACTTAACGGATTCGGACTTGCCGGGGATTTCCGGCGGCGCCATGTTCGCGGCAATGAGCGCGCCCTCCGTCTCGACGTCTCGCGTCCAATCGATCGACCTGATTCGCGGTGCCGTGATGGTCCTGATGGCGATCGACCACGTCCGCGTCTATTCCGGGCTTCCCGCCGGCGGTCCTGCTCCCGGGATCTTCTTCACCCGCTGGGTGACGCATTTTGTGGCTCCCGCGTTCATCTTCCTTGCGGGAACGAGCGCCTTCTTCTACGGACGCAAACACACTGACCTGTCGCGCTTTCTGTTCGTGCGCGGGGTCTGGTTGGTGCTGCTCGAGCTGACGGTGATCCGCGTCTGCTGGACGTTCAATGTCGACTTCGCGAACTACATGCTGGCGGGCGTGATCTGGGTGATCGGCTGGTGCATGATCCTGATGGCTCCTCTCGTGCGGCTCCGTCCGCGGACGGTCGGGATCATCGGTGCGGCGATCATCGCGCTGCACAACCTCGTCATGATGCCCCTGATCAATCGCACCCAGGCGTTGGGCGAGCTCTGGAAAACTCTGTACATCGGCTTCTTCCAGGGACCCGTAGCGGGGACGCCACTCATTGTGCTCTACTCGATCATTCCGTGGATCGGCGTCATGGCGGTGGGCTATTGGTTCGGGACCGTGCTGACGACGGAGCCGGCGCGACGCAACCGCATCTGCCTGCGCCTGGGACTCGGTGCCACCGCGCTGTTCCTGGTGCTGCGCGGCTTCAACATCTACGGAGATCCGCAGCCCTGGAGTGCGTCGGGCCGCATGCCGGCGCTGCTGTCCTTCCTGAATACGACGAAGTATCCGGCGTCGCTGCTCTTCCTGCTGATGACGCTCGGCCCGACGATCGCCGTGATTCCGTTGCTGGACCCTGCGCGCGGGCGGATCGCCCAATGGCTCACGGTCTTCGGCCGCGTGCCCTTCTTCTACTATGTGCTCCACATTCCGCTGATCCACGCGCTCGCCCTGGTCGTCTCGAAGATCCGGACGGGGAGCGTGGATCCGTGGCTCTTCACCAACCACCCGATGGCGAATCCGCCCGCGCCCGAGGGCTATACTTGGAGCCTCGGGCTCCTGTACCTCGTCTGGGCCGTCGCGATCGTCATCCTGTACTTCGCATGCCACTGGTACGCCGATCACAAGGCGCGACGCGGCGACTGGCGGCTCAAGTACCTCTAGACTCCCTCATTGCACGCACGGCCCGTGCGGATCGGCGGGCTTCGGAACATCTCGCTTGGGACGCTGGGGCGCGTTCGCGACGGCCAGCGCGCCGTCGTGCACCATCTGCGCCACGCGCGCCAGGTCCGGATAGCTGATGTACTGCGCCTCGTCGGTCACCTGGTGGTAGTCGAGATGCTCGCCGCGCGAGAACGCGACTGACGGGATTCCGTATCGCGCGTAGCTGTAGTGATCGGCTCGGCAGTAGTACTGCAGCGGGTGCCCGGGCGCGTCATAGGTGTAGTCGAAGACGAACGGCACGGGCTGCTTCGCGTTCGCCGCCTCCAGCATCTCACCGAATTCCCGGGAAATGCGCTTGGCGCCGATGACCTCGAGGTAGGTCGGGCTGCCGGCGCCGGTGCCGCCGCGCGGAAAGTCCGACGCCGTGCCGCGACCGATCATGTCCTGATCGATTTCGCCCACGATCGAATCGATCGGCACCGTCGCGTGGTCGGAGTACCAGCGCGAGCCGAGCAACCCGGCTTCCTCACCGGTGTGACTGACGAACAGAATTGAGCGCCGCGGCCGCTGGTTCCCGCTCGCGCGCGCGAACGCTTCGGCGATTTCGAGAATCGCGGCTGTGCCCGACCCGTCGTCGTCCGCCCCGTTGCGGATCGAGTCGGGGCGCGGCCGATTCACGCCGCGCAGGCTGTCGAGAATCGTCCGGATTTTGGCTCGCTCGTCGTCGGTGGCCGGGCGCATCGGCGAGTCGGCGCCCATCGGCCGCACGACGCGGTTGAACGCGCGCAACGAATCGTGATCGACAGGACTGCGATCGAAGCCCACATGGTCGTGATGCGCCGACAGCGACACGTATTCGGTACGGAGCGCCGGATCGCTGCCGCGCAAAATGCCCACCACGTTGCGGGCCGGAAACTGCACCGGCGTTCGCGTGAAGTCGTATTGGCCGCTGATGGTGGCGGTCGACGGGGCTCCCGGCGTCGCGGTGGCGGGATCGCTGCCAAGTACGGCCGCGGCCGCCCGCCGAGTGAGCCAGACGAGCGGGATCGCGCGCGGATTGCGCGACGTATCGGACACCGGGCGTCCCTCACGGATGCGGGCGATCTGTTCGCCGCCGAGCTGATCGAGGGCGACGATGCCGACGGTCGCGGCATCGCGGAAGCGGCCGAGCAGCGGCCCGATGGTCCGCCGGTCGAACCCCTGGGGAACGTCGAGGACCACGAACTTGCCCAAGGCAGCCGCGGACGCCACGAGATGGGCGGTGTCTGCTACTGATCCCGCGAACACGATCGGCGTCTGGGCGAGCACTTTGGGTGGGAGTGCGGGACTGACGGGCAGGAAGTCGGTGACGAGCTGCAGCGTGGCCCCGCCGCTCGTGACCAGGCGCGCGTGCGGATCAGCGGCCACGACCCAGAACGGCACCGTCTGGAAATAGCTGCCGTTGTCTCCTGCCGGCTCGAGACCGAGCCGACGAAACTCGGCGGCGACATACGCCGACGCTTTGAACGCGCCCTCGCTGCCGGTTTCGCGACCCATCATCGAATCGTCCGCGATCAGATACAGACGCTGCCGCAAATCGGCGGCGGTGATCGCAGCCTGAGTCTGCGCGTGCAAGGTACGGCCTGCCAAGCTGACCAGCGCGACGGCGATCATGGTAAACCGAAACCGCGTCATGCGTACACTCTCCTCAGGTTAAAAAGCCCCGCCTCCGCCTCCGCCCCCACCACCGCCCGAACTTCCACCGCCGCCAAACCCCGATCCACTCGAGCTGCGCGGCGAGGACGACATCGTCGTGCTCGCGACCGTCGAGAGATGCGACATGCTGCTCGAGAAATGGCCGACGTTGAAGTTCATCATGCTCGGCCCGACGTACCATTGCGGTGCCTGCGTGTAAATCCCTTCGAACGCGCGGGCGAATTGCCGCTCGACGCCGAAGGCCATCGCGTAGGGCAGGTACTTGTCGAACAGCTCCGGATGACCGATGATCACACGCTTGAGGTTGTCGGACTCGACCCGCCGCAGAAATTCCTCGAACCCCAGCACCTGCTCCAGCGCGCGCGTGCCGGCTTCCGTCCGCGCCGGCATGATCTGCGCGAAGATCACGAAAATAATCCCGGACACGATAGCGGCGATCACGAACGACACAGGTGTCAGCAGGAACGCCGCCGCAATGAATGCACCGCCGACGCCGATCAGAATCGCGAATCCGATTCCACATCCCAACCAGAGCTGCTTCACCTTATCGGGCCGGTTCTGATAGAACCCGCTGCCCTTGAGCTGGTTGTAGATGGCATCGCGAATGGGACCGAGCTGCGTGTAGAACTCGTCCTTCAGCTCGTCCAACGGCACGTGCTCGCCATGGGAGAAGATGCCGTCGAAGACCACGCGTTCATGGCCCGCCAGTCCGTCGGCCGGCTTGAGCCGGTGCAGCGTATACGTGGTGGCGCCGCCGAACAGCCCAAACAGCTTCGGGTTCTGCTGCTCCTCGATGCGCAGATGACCACGGACGGCGAGATCGACCAGTGTGGCGGTGATGTCGCGCATGTCGACGTTGTTGTCGAGTAACGTGCCGGCTTCTCCCGGCGACATGCCGGCCGGCGGCTCATACTGGACGGCGATCGGCCGCCGCCGCGGGTCACGGCCGCGCCGCCACCAGCGCCAGAAAACGAGGAGGAACACAGGGATCGGAATGACCAGCGGCCAGTTGCTGGTGGCGGCTTCCATCGCGCGGGCGGTCACGGCCGGAGCGGTGACGAGCCCCTTGTCCCATCCCACCACCGCCGTAACGCCCTCGTGATAGTCCAGCGCATGGGGCATGGTGATTCGCACGACCGGTCCATCGATCGAGACTCGGGCGTCACTGGCGGTCGAGCCGTACTTGCCGTTGAACGCGATCGCGCGCAGTCCGGCGGCACCGGCGGGCAGGTCGATCTCCGCCGTCGCCGTGCGAATCGGCACCTCCCACTCGTCACCGGTGACGTTCCAGTACAACTCGTCGTGCTCGTCGAAGAACCGGAGTCCGTTGGTCGCGTGGTAGCGGAGCACCAGCGTTTTCGTCGCGTTTACCGCGCCGGGGATCCAGACTTTGTACTTGATGGACGCGCCCTGGCGTGACGTCTCGGTGCGCAGATCGTGTCCCTGGTCGTCGCGCGCGCTCTGCAGTGAGACGCCAAGCGTCCAGTTCAGCCCCTGCGCGTTGCGGTACTTGATCGGGATGGTGCGATAGAGCCCGTTGTAGGAACCGATAAACTGGGCGGTGATCGATTCGGTGACGTCGATACTGGCGTCCGCGTTGACGCGAATCCGCGCGTCGAAGCGCTCGATGGAGTACGAACGCTGCGCGGCCAGGGAAGACGCCGAGAGGGCCAGGAGCAACACCACAAGCGGGACCTTCGGAACGGCGCGCTCCGAGGGATCATCCAGACCAAAGAACTCGCGCGGCGTGAGCCGCATCATCCCCGCGATGATCCCGGAGGGGAATTGCGCGATGGCGGTATTGAAGTCGCGAACGACGGCGTTGTAGTAGCGGCGCGCGTTCTGGAGGTGTTCCTCGACGTCCGTGAGCGAGGTCTGCAGACCCGCGAAGCTGGCGGCCGCCTTGAGCTCCGGATAGGCCTCGGCGACGGCGACGACGCGCTGCAGCGCCCCCGCGAGCGGATCCTCTTCGCGGGCGCGTGTGGCAGGACCCGAGTCACTGGCTTGCAACGCGCGGCCGCGCGCCGCCACCAGCGCTTCGAGCGTGCTGCGCTCGTAGCCGGCATGCCCCTGTACGACCGCCACAATGTTGGGAATGAGATCGTGGCGCCGTTTCAGCTGCACGTCGATATCGGCCCACGCGTTGTCGCCCAGCTGGCGCAGCCGCGTGAGACGATTGAATGTGTAGACGGCCCACCCCACGACGAGCAGTCCGAGACCCAGGGCCAGAGTCATGGCCCTACGCTAGCTCGGCGAAGGAGTGAACGCGAGGATGCTCTGTGGGAGAATCGTCCGAGGAGGCGCCGCGCACGCAGAGCGCGGTGCGCATGCCCGCCGCGCGCGCCGCATCCAGTTCCGCCGTTACGTCTGAGACGAACAGGACTTCGTTCGTGCGAGATCCGAGCGCCGTGGCAATCCGGCGATAACTCGTCGCATCACCCTTGGGACCGGTGGTGGTGTCGAAATAGCCCGACAGGAACGGCGACAGGTCGCCGGCCGTGGTGTTGGCGAAAAGGTTGCGCTGCGCTCGAACGCTGCCCGACGAGAAGATCGCGATCGTTTTTCCGGTGCTGCGCCATCGCTCGAGCGCCGGACGGACGTCGGGATAGACCTCACCCTTTCCCTTCAGCTCGCCCGTCTGGTAGCCCGCTTCCCAAATCCGGCCCTGCAGCGATTTCAGGCCCGTCGACTTCCGGTCGCGGTCCATCAGCCAGTAGACGTACGCCTCGGGATCCCACGGAGGAGAATGGGCGCCCGGTGCCTCGGCGGCGTGTTCGGCGTGCAACAACGCGAGGTCGGCACGGACGCCGGGATCGTCGGCGTGCTGCTGGAGGTAGTCATGCACGCGCGCGCGGGCGTAGGGAAACAAGACGTGATGGACGAACTCGATGGGCGTCGTCGTGCCCTCGATGTCCAGCAGGATCGCGCGAATGCCGGTCAGCGCAATGGGATGTAGTTGGGCCCCAGGCACAGGGGTTGGAAGCCTTTGTCGACGCCGCTCTCCGTGTAGTGCGGCGTCCACCCCGCCTTGTCCTGGAACAGGCGGATCGCCCGAATGTCGCGATCGCCGCAGAGATCGAACCAATGCCAGGTGCCGCGCGGTACGCGAATCAGATCGCCCGCTTCAACTTCGATCGCGATGACGGGGCCCCTCCCTTCTTCGCGCGGATGGATGTGAAACAGACCACGACCGCGAATGATGAACCGCACTTCGTCCTCGTCGTGCCAGTGCTCGGTGCTGAACTTGGCGAGCATCGTCTCGAGATTCGGCGTCGCCGCGGTGACGTCGATGACGTCGGCCGTGACGTAGCCACCGCGGGCTTTCAACTTGTTGATCTCCGGCGCATAGGCGGCCAGGACGGCCTCCGCGGGGGCGTTGGCCGCCGCCCGCTGTGCCAGCGGCCAGCGCTCGTACTCGATTCCCAGCGTGGCGAGATACGCCGTTACGTCGGCCTGATCGGTCAGCGTGCGCTGCTCGGCAGGAATTCTCACCGTTGCCATGCCAGACCTCGCTTTCGTCCCATCGCTTCGAACAAGAACTCCAGGATCTCGATATGCCGCTTCGCCGCCGCGAGATCCTTGCCCCACGTGTAGAGGCCATGGCGGCGAATCAGAAAGCCGTGCGCCTCTGGATGCTTCCGCAACATCGTCTCGATCTCGGGTGCAGCGGCCGTCCAATCCTGTGTGTTTTCGATGACCGGCACCCGCTCGACGTGCTCATGCGTGCGCACGCCGTCCAGGCCCTTCAGCATCTCATACCCTTCGATCGTCACGCCGCCATCGGTGGCGGCCTCCGACAGAATCGTGCTCCAAATGGAGTGCGTATGCAACACCGCCCCCGCGTTTCGCGCGCGCACGATTGCCAGATGTAACGTCGTTTCGGCCGACGGGGTCCCCGAGCCGCGGGTGACGCGTTGCTGCTCGTCGATCTCGACGATGTGTTCGGCCTCGAGCAGCCCCTTATCGATGCCACTCGTTGTGATCGCGAGGGTGAGCGGCTCGGAGCGGACGACGGCGCTGAAATTCCCGCTGGTGCCGAGCGCCCAACCGCGCTCGTAGCAATGCCGCCCGACCTCTGCCAGCGCTTGAGCGAGCGCCGCGAATGTCGCGCTCACCGGAGGAATCGCTCCGCGAGCTGCTCGAGCCGTTCATTGCCGCTGGCGCGTGCGTCGGCCAGGATACGCTCGACGTGCGGGCGCAGCGTCGGCTCGCCCCAGCGGTAGCCGGTGGCCAGCTCGGCGCTGTAAGAATCTCCGCCGTTTGCGCCCTCGATCAGGGCCCAGGCGGCCGCAGCGTCGTACCCCGGGTCCGTCCGCGGCGGCAGGTTGTAGCGCCGCTCGGGGCCTCCGGCGTCCTCTTTGACGAATGCACGGGACATATCAGCCGAGCTCGAGCGAGGCCCCGCCGAGACGGACTGGCCAGCGCGGGGTGAGCGAGAACCCCTGGACCGTTTCCTCGAACCCCCGCTCACTGCGCGCGACCGTGGTGATCTTGGACCGCCAGACCTCGGTGTCGGGCTGAAGCCGAAGCGAGACTTCCCGGGCCAACGAAAGCTCGGGCGCGAACACCGCGTTCGCCGGTGCTGCGGCCGCGTTCCAGGTGTAGGCGACCGAGAGACAGCCCGCCGCGTCGAACTTGACGCGCTTTTCGAGATCGCCACCCTGTAGCACGACGGTGATGGCATCGCCTTTCAGCGTTACACGAGCGGTCATGGGGACGGCTGCCCACGAACGGATCGCCTTGTATGTGGCGTTCGCGTAATCCTCGGCAGACACGTCGTCCCCCAGCATCCGCTCGACCAGAATTGCGCGCGGCTCGGCATCGACCGGCGGCAGCGCGGTGAGACGCGATGTCTTTTCGATGTCGTGGATACTGACGGTACCGCCTTTGCTGTCGCCGTGGCCCTCACCGTCCTGTTTCGGAAGCTCGTGATACGATTCGCGCCGCCGGGTCAAGACGTCCGCAAGATTCGTGAGGTCGCCAAACCGTGTGAGTACTTCGACTGCCCCGCCGCGGTGCGGGCTGATCAGGGCCGAGAATTTCGCCGAATGGATCCACAACTCGGGATAGCCGTCGTAGTCGAGATCCAGCTCGTCGTACGCGAGCGACTCGCCCTGGCGCAGCGCGCGCTCGGCCGTGGCGAGCTGGCGCCAGATCGCGTTGCGCAAATGCGGGAGATAGAGGCCGCCGAATACGCCGTGCCAATAGGCGTCGTTGCACTGGGCGCGGCCGATGGCCCGCCGGGCCTCCGGTGGGTCGCCACGAGCGTGTGCCAGCGCGGACAGCGCCACCATCATTTTGTGCATGCGGTTGGACTCCGGGTACTTCACCAGGAAATGGTGCCAGTGTCCTCCCCGCACGAACGACGCCGAGGCGGCGAGGTCCTTGGGGCCGAGCTCCGCTTCCAGCCGAGCGAGGTCCTGCTGCGCCGTTGGTGGGAGCGCCCACGTCTCCATTTCCCGATACGACGCTGTACCGAGATACGCGAGTCCTCCCGACGGGATTTTGCGGAATGCCTCCTGGCCCGTCGTGAGCTTGATCTCACCGGCGGACGTGAGGTTCTCCATCGTCTTGAGGAAGTTGTCCAGCCAACCGGAGCCGTAGACCCAATCCTTGGTTCCCGGCCACCCGCCGAATTTCTCCCCGTCGTCGGCGAGGACGGCGAGGCCGTGGCCCTGAGCGCGAAGCTCGCGCAGGTAGGATGCGGTTTCTTCCGGCGGGCGAAACGGAATCAGGTAGCGGAGCCGCTCGTCGATGGCAAGCAGTCCCACGCGGTGTCCGTCGGACTCAGTGTGATGCGGGCGGTGCAGCTCCTCGTGGCGGAAACCGCAGACCAGGAAATGGCGGTCATCGACGAGCGCGTATTCGACCCCGGCGGCGGCGAGATCGGCGGCGAGCTCCGGTTGCCACACACGCTCAGTGAGCCACAACCCTGTCGCCTGAACGCCGAAGCGGCGCTGCACGTAGTCGCGCATCCGGCTGATTTGCTCGAGCCGATCGGGGCGGGGCAGCGCGGCGAGTATCGGCTCGTCGAATCCGGCGAGCAGCAGCTCCAGCCGCCCGTCCGCGGCGAGCCGGCCAATCATGTCGAGCCATGCGGTGTCGTGGTCCTCGAGCCACTCGAGCAGCGGCCCCGACACGTGCAGGGTCAGCGGCAGGAAGCCGGCGGCCGCCGTGCGCTCGATGATCGGCCGATACACGTCGCGCACGTGATCGGCCATGACGTGGTCGAAATTCCCCACCGGCTGATGCAGGTGCAAGCCAAAGACAAACTTCAAAGGAGCGTTCAGGAGGCGGCCGGCTGCAGAATCTGTCGATACACGTCGACATTCTTCGCATCTCGCAGCTTCTCGATGAATCCGGCCTCGAGCCTGCCGCTCTCGGCACCGGCGAGCGCGATCGCATGCGCTGCGTAGCGCATTATCTGCCGCGCCTCGATTCCCGCGATTTCGTCGAAGAACCAGCCGCACGACGACATCGAACGGAGCACATCGCGCTCGATCTCGACGAGCCGCGCCGCAGCTGCGTCGCCGTTGAGCGGTCCAATGGCGCCGGCGGCATCACGAAAGGCCCAGGGTCCCCCGGGAAGATTGCGCCCCTCACGCTCGTAGATCGTATGACTCTCGCCGGCGAGCCAGTCGATAGCCGCACGGAGGGGCGCGCGCCACTCCTGATGCGGCGGTACAGTTTGGTCGATCCTGTCTCCGCAGTTCGAGCGCCAGCGCTCGAACTGCGGAGAACAGCTCCACGAGGTTGGCGCGACCAGATGCACCGTTTCGGTGGGGGGGTGCGCGGCAAGTGCGGCCGCGAAGTTGGTCAGCCCGAGCTTGTCGGATCGCCGCAGTCGGGAAAGGACCGTTGCGATCGCCTTGTCGCCGCCCTTGTGGTGATGACCCCACGTCTCGCCATCTACCGCGATGCTCGCGATCGCACCCGGCGCCGTGCTGTTCAACGCATCGGTCCAGCGATTGGGATCGGGCCCGCCAAAGGCGACGTCGTGCGATAGCCCGCCATTGTACACAAACACGGCGATCGACCGGCCGTCGTTCAACTCGACCTTCGCCGGCAAACCACGCTCGGGGACTTTCGACACCTGATGCTGTGCGAGGACGGTGAACGCAATGCCCGCCGCCGCAACCACATCGAGCGTTTCGTGGTCCATGGCCGTCTCCGGGAGCCAAAAACCGACCGGATCGCGGCCGAAACGCTTCTGGAAATCATCGATACCCCACCGCACCTCGGTTTCCTTGTCGCGGCGGCTGGCGAGAGGCAGGATGATATGATGGAACGGCATCGCGAGCGCGTTGCCGTGGCCGAAGCGCGTGACGCTCGCGCGATCGGCGCGAATCACCGCCTCATGGATGTTGGGCGCTTCGCGCTCCATCCAATCGAGTAGGGTGGGACCGAAATCGAAGCTCAAGTATTCGTACACAGGGACTTGGGCCTTCGTACCTTGATCTTCGATCTCGACGGAAACGAGCGGCAAGTAGCTCTCTCTGGTCACGCGGGCATTCCAATCGTGGTCGGGCGCGGCCGACGGCTCGGCATCCACCTGTCCCGTCCAGGGATTCTCCCGGGGTGGCTGGTAGAAATGTCCGTGGATTATGACGGCGCCCTTCAACCGACAACCTCGGCGATGCTGCGCAGGACGTTCGGGAAGATGTTGTCCTGTGCGCCGAGTGCTTCCACCCGCTGCATCGTGGCGTCATCGATCTTGCCGCTCGCGAGGACTCGCACGAGGTCCTCGGCCTGCCCGCAGTGCTCGTCGAACCGTTGATTGGCGTAGTCGGCCGCCTCGCCGGTGGAGATGATGAACTGCCAGTCGGAGCTTTGCGCGAGCAGCATGGATCGCGTCGCCTGCGCGAGCACTGCGCGGGGCTTGGGACCGCCCCCGAGCGCTTTGGCGGCGACGCCCCAATAGGCTTCCTCGAGCGCCCAGAGCCGCTTCCACGTCCACGACGTTTGCTCGTTCAGCCACATCGAGAAGTCGCCGTTCTTGCCCCACGAGCCCTCGGTGAGCTGAATCGTGGGCCGCGACTTGCCGCCATTCTCCTCCCCGATGTGCTGGCGTGCCGTGACCGGCCGAATGCCGTTCCTGGCGAGCTGGCGATACAGCTGCTCGACAAAGTCGACGCCCTCGAACCACCAGTGGCCGAACAGCTCGGCATCGAACGGTGCGGTCACGACGGGCTGTGGCGCGCGCGCCGGCTTTTGCGCTTCGATGCGTTTCGCCGTCTCGCGCAACACACTCGCGAAGTGCTCGGCGTGATTTCGTGCGGAGTTGCCGGCGGCGCCGGGGTCATAGGGTTGCTTCCCGCCGAGGTCCACGCCGCTGCCCGTAACGCGCCAGAGCCGCAGGCCGTCGGGCCAGCGGATCTTGTGGAATTCGAGGTACCACTCATCGCCGGGGTAGCCCTGGGCGCGCGACCACACCTGACTCGATGCTTTGGGGTCGCGGACCAGCGCGAAGAGATCGTGGGCCCGGCGTTTCGCGGATGCGACGCGATACGCGACGTACGGCGTGCGCTCACCGGTGACCGGAATGGCGTCGACGTCCGGGTACCCGAGGGCTTCACCAGCCCGCACCAGGTGCGTATCGACGAAGAAATAGCGATACCCCGCGGCGGCGAGGTGCTCGTCGGTCCCGGCGCGATAGGCCTGCGGCCGGGCGCCGGCAGGTCCCCATGGTCCGCCGGGGCGATACGCGCACTCGGGGAGCCAGCAGCCCGTCGGCGCACGGCCGAACAGCCGCTTGTGTTCCGCCACGCCCACCGCGAGCTGCAGGCGGATGCTCTCATCCCGTGCGAGCAAGGGGAGAAAGCCGTGAGTCGCCGCGGACGAAATCAACTCGATGCGGCCGCGGTCCTCGAACCCGCGGAACGCTCCCACGAGGTCGCCGCCCAGCGATCGAAACAACCCGAGCAGGCGCGTCAGCCGCTCGTGCCAGAATCTCGCGATCGGCACGAGCTGCGCGTCTCCCGTTGCCGAGAGTTGCGCGGGGGCGCCGGCTGCGCCTTCGATGCGCCGCGCCATGTACGCCTCGAACTCGCTGACAAACGCCGGATGCGAGAGCTGATTGGCGAGCACCGGCGTGATGCCGAGGGTGATCGGCGCCGGGATCTTTTCACGCTCCAGGGCTTGGAGCGCTTCAATCAGCGGCAGGTAGCTGTCGAACGCGGCTTCGCACAGCCACACGCTGCCGTGCGGCCAGCGGCCATGCTGCAGGACGTAGGGCAGATGACCGTGGAGCGTGAGCACGAAATCCATCGGGGAACCTTTAGCGACGGGCGTTCACGCCTCGTCCACCCTTGCCACGGGCGGACCGCTTGCGGGGCGCGCGTTCGCCCTTGTCGGCTGCGGATGTGTCGGGAATGGCGCGCGCCGCCGCCGCGCGGCGATAGACGGCCGCGTACAGCTCGGAGGGTTCGCGCCAGGAGAAGTCTTTGCGCATCGCGCCGCGCGCCAGCTCGCTGAACCAGGCGCGATCCTGAAACAGCGTCACGGCGCGCTGCACGGCATGATCGAAGGCTTCCGGACTATAGGCATCGTAGAGAATGCCGGTCACCCCGTCTTCGATCGTATCGGCGAGCCCGCCGACCCGACGCGCCACCGGGAGCGCTCCGTACAGCTGCGCGCGCATCTGCGTCAAACCGCACGGCTCGTACAGCGACGGCATCATGAGAAAGTCGGCACCGGCGAGCAGATGATGCTCGAGGGCGTCGGTAAATGCCGTGTTCACGCCGACCCGCTGTGGGAAGCGGGCGGCGAGCTCGCGGAGCGCTTTTTCGAATTGCGCCTCACCGGCGCCCAGGAAGATGAATTGCGCATCGAGCAAGCGCAGCGATTGTGAGGCGACGATCTGATCGAGGCCCTTCTGGGCGACCAGGCGCGCGCTCATGCCGAACAACGGCACGTCGGCGCGGCGTGGCAGGCCCCAGGCTTCCTGGAGGGTCGCCTTGCAGCGCGCTTTGCCCGACATGTCGTCCGCGGTGAAGCGGGCGACGATGTCGGGGTCGTCGGCCGGATTCCACTTGTCGACGTCGATGCCGTTGCGGATCCCCACGAGCCGATCGCCCAGCTGCCGGAAGCTGTGCTGCAGGCCGAAGCCGCCGAGGTCCGTCAACAGCTCGAAGGCGTGCGTCGGGCTCACCGTGGTGACCATGTCGGCGTACAGGAGACCACCCTTCAGGTAGTTCAACCGGCCGTACCATTCCATGAATTCGGGCGACCACATTTCGTCGGGCAGACCGATTTCCTTGAGCACCTGCTGCGGATAGACGCCCTGGAACCCGCCGTTATGCACGGTCAACACGCAGGGCAGGCGCTGCAGCTCGGGCTCGTCGCGGTACACTCGGCGCAAGAACACCGGCACGAGTGCGGCATGCCAATCGTGCGCGTGCAGGATCAGGTTGCCTTCGCCAATGCGCCGCGCGATTTCGATGGCGGCCGAGGCGAACAGCGCGAAGCGGTGCGGATTGTCCGGGTAGTCGCCGCTCGCGTCGCCGTAGAGGCCCGGCCGGTCGAACGACGGATTGTGCTCGAGAAACATCGTCTTGGGATAGTTGTCGCCCACCTCGTGCCAGAGACGGACTTCCTCGCGGCGGCCGCCACTCTCGACCGTGAAGGGATCGGACAACGGCTCGAGCTTGCCGGCGTGGGCGCGGGCCTCACGATACAGCGGCAGGACGACGTGGCTCTCCGTGCCGCTCCCCGCCTGATAATCGGCGAGACCGGCGACCGCCTGGCCCAGGCCGCCCGTGCGGGCGTATGGCCACAATTCGGCGGTGATGTGGAGAACCCGGGTCTTCAAACGAACCCTCGTCGCTACAGTGGTGGATCGCCGGAAGTGGCTTCGCCGGCAACAGCGGGAACATAGTACCCTGTGACGTACGTCTGGAGCATCCGGCGGGTCGTGAAGCGTTCCACCGCGACCGCGAGCGCCCCTTTCATCATATGTACCCACTCCGCCGAGTGCTGGCCAGGGAGGCGATCGTAATACATCGGAACTACTTTGTCTTCGAGCAAGGTGAAGAGATGCTCCATATCCTGCTGGTCCTGGTCGCCGTCCCCCGAGGCGAGCGGTATCGCCCACCCGTTCTCGCCTGTGTAGCCCTCCGCCCACCAGCCATCCAGGGTGCTCAGCTGCGGGACACCGTTCAGCGCCGCCTTCATGCCGCTCGTGCCGCAGGCCTCGAGCGGCACCCGCGGCAGATTGAGCCAGAGATCCACGCCGGCCACCATGCGGTGCGCCAGGTGGAGCTCATAGTCCTCGAGGAATGCTATCCGGCCCTCGAACGCGGGATCCTGGGCCGCCATGAACACCTGCTGCAGCACGCGCTTGCCCGGCTCGTCGGCGGGATGGGCTTTACCCGAGAATATGATCTGGACGGGACGGCTCGGGTCGGTCAATAAGCGCCGCAGCCGTTCGCGATCGCGGAACAGCAGGTCGGCGCGTTTGTACGTCGCGAACCGCCGGGCGAAACCGATCGTGAAAACCGAGGGAGACAGGAGCGCGCCCGATCCGGCCAGTTTCGTTGGATCCTTCCATTTGTCCCGCCAGCGGTTGCGGGCCTCCTCGCGGATGTAGTGGAACAGCAGCTGGCGCAGGCTTTCGTGGGCGGCCCATAGCCGGTCATCCTCGAGCTCCCGTACGGCCTCACTGACCGCCGCCGGATCAGCGTCGAGCTCCCAGTCTGAGCCGAGGGATTTCGCCAGCAGATCACGCATCGGCCGCGCCATCCAGGTGCTGAGGTGCACACCATTCGTCACGTGGCCGATCGGGACTTCTGCCGCAGGCTTGTTGCCCCACATCCAGCGCCAGATGCGGCGTGATTCCTCTTGGTGTCGAGCCGACACGGCGTTCACGCGGCCGGCGAGCCGCAGCGACAACACGGTCATCTCGAAGCGCTGGTCGTCCGCGCCCGGTTTTCCGAGCGCCATGAATTGGTCGCGGGTGAGACCCATGGTGTTCCAGAACGTCCCGGCGACTTGCTCGAGCTGCTCGACGGTAAAGACGTCGTGGCCTGCCGCGACCGGCGTGTGCGTGGTAAACACACTCGTCGCGCGGATCTGCTCTTCCGCCTGCGCGGGCGTGAGTCCCTTTCCCGTGAGCTCGCGCATGCGCTCGATGAACATGAACGCGGCGTGCCCCTCGTTGGCATGCCAGACCTCCGGCTGGACGCCGAGGGCGCGCAAGACCCGGACCCCGCCGACGCCCAGGACCCACTCCTGCCGCAGGCGCCACTCCGGGGCGCCCGTGTAGAGGCGCGCGGTGAGCTGGCGATCGTCTCCGTGGTTGCCTTCGAGGTCGGTGTCGAGCAGGTATACCGGAATCCGCCCCACCATGACGCGCCACGCGCCGACCTGGACCTCGCGACCTGAGATCGTGACCGCGACCACGCACGGTTTGCCGTCGGAGCCGTTGACCCGCACGACGGGGTTCACCGTGGGATCGACGGGATCGTCCGAGTCGCGCTGCCAGCCGTCCAGGCCGATCAGCTGATCGAAGTACCCGCCGTGGTAGTAGAGGCCGACGCCAATCAACGGGACGCCGAGGTCGGAGGCTTCCTTGCAATGGTCGCCGGCCAGGACGCCGAGGCCGCCGGAATAGATCGGGAGCGAGCGGTGCAGGGCGAATTCCGCGGAGAAGTACGCAATCGGGCGGTTCAGCAGCTGGGGATAGCGGCCTGCAAACCAGGTGCCGTTCTTCTGCGTGAGCAGCTCGAACCGCCGCACCACACGATCGTAGCGCTCGAGGGAGATCGGGTCTGCGGCGTGTTCCACGAGGCGATCCACGGAGACTTGCCGCAGAAACTGTACGGCGTTGTGCCGTGTCCCTTCCCACAGGCGGCGGTCGATGCGATGGAACAGCTCACGCGCGTCGAGCTGCCAGCTCCACCACAGGTTTTGGCTGATGTCGGCCAGCTGCCGGATGCGTTCCGGGAGGCGATTGGGCGGCGAAGCTGGGTTCGGACGCGAGGCCGGAGAGGGCGGGGCGGGCGGGGCGGGGGGGGGCGCGACGGCGCCCGTCGGAGACGGCTCGGTTGGTGGCATTGGGTGAGACATATCTAATGAAACAGATTGTAAGGCTCCAGTCAGAGCCGCAACCTTTTCCTCGCGGCCCGCGTCCAAGGTTGTATCCTAGCCCAAGTGACTATCATGCCGAGCGCCTTCGCCCGTCTCGCCGTGCTCTGCGCCGTCGCGCTTCCTGCTTCCTTAATAGCCCAGAACATCCACCCCCACACCCCGCCTGAAGTCCGGGCGGTGCCGCTCCGCGAGCCGATCCATCTCGACGGCAGGCTCGACGAGGAAGTGTGGCGGACGGCGCCGGCGGCGACCGGCTTGCGCCAGGCGCAGCCGAACTCCGGCGACTCCGCCACCCAGCGCACCGAGGTGCGGTTCGCGTTCGACGACGCGGCCCTCTACGTCGGCGCGCGGATGTACGACGACTCCGGCGCGCGCGGTGTTCGGACTCGTCTCGTGCGACGCGACGCCGACATGAACTCCGACTACCTCGAAGTCATCTTCGATACGTATCACGATCACATCGGACGCCTGTTCTTCGAGGTCAATCCATCGGGCGCGAAGCAGGACCAGAACGGACTCGGCGGGGGCGGGGACCCCTCGTGGGACCCGGTGTGGGAAGTGAAGACCAATATCGACTCGCTCGGATGGACCGCGGAGATGCGGATTCCGTTCTCGCAGCTGCGGTACCCGTCGACGTCCGAGGAGCAGACCTGGGGCCTGCAGATCTGGCGCCAGGAAAACCGGCTCAACGAATTGTCGCAGTGGGCATGGTGGCGGTTGGACGAGACCGGCGGCCCGTCCATGTTCGGCCACCTGCAGGGTCTGGTGATTCGGCACGCACCCGGCCGCGCCGAGGTCACGCCGTACGTCGTGGGGCGCTCCTCGAACGTTCCGGGCGACCGCAGCGATCCATTCTTCGATCCGCACGCGCTCGACGGCCGTGTGGGCGGCGACGCGATGTATCGCGTCACGTCGAATCTCACCATGAACGCGACCGTCAACCCCGACTTCGGCCAAGTCGAAGTCGACCCCGCCGTCGTCAACCTGTCGGCGTTCGAGACATTTTTCGACGAGAAGCGTCCCTTCTTCGTCGAGGGAGCCGGGTACTTCGGCCTCGGCGGTTTCAGCTGCTTCTTCTGCTCCAACGTGTCGAGTCTCTCGATGCTCGCGACGCGCCGGATCGGCCGCCCGCCGCAAGTCTTGCCCTACCGCAGCGGCTTGGGGACGTCGGTGGCGTATGCCGACATGCCTGAGAACTCGACGATCCTCGGTGCTGCCAAGCTCACGGGGCGCACGCCCACCGGCTGGTCGATCGGCGCACTCGACGCGGTGACCAAGCGCGAGCGCGCGCCGGTGGAGTTCATGGACTCGACGCGCGGCCAGTTCGAAGTCGAGCCGGCCACGAATTACTTCGCGGCCCGCGTGGCGAAGGATCTGAGCGGGGGCGCGACGCAGATCAAGGCGATGGCCACGTCGGTGTATCGCGACCTCGGCGATCCGTATCTCCAGAGCCGCTTGTCCCATCACGCCGAGGCGTTTGGCGTCTCGAGCGACAGCTGGTGGGGCAAGCGCACGTACCGTTTAATGGCGCAGCTTGCGGGGACCCACGTCGAGGGCGATACGGCGGCGATGCGACGGATCCGGTTTGGCTCCGCGCATTTCTTCCAGCGGCCCGATCGGCCCGACACCGCCGATGCGCGGGCGCCGCGCACCGGCATGGCCGGGCTCGCCGGCTACGCGCGGCTCTCCAAGGAGCAAGGTCATTGGCTCTGGGAGGTTGCCACCAACTTCCGGACGCCGGCGTTCAACAACAACGACATCGCGTTCTTCTCGCGCGCCGATTATTGGTGGATGTCTGCGAACATCTTTCCGCTGTGGACCAAGCCGACGAAGTGGTACCGGCAGCTCTTGTTCATCGCCGGCGGCCAGCAGCAGTACACCTTCGACGGGGATCTGAACGGTCGGCAAGGCCAGTTGTTCGCGCAGTGGGAGACGTTGAGTTACTGGAACATCAGCGGCTTCTGGATTCACCAGCCCAGCGTCTTCGACGACCGGTTGACGCGCGGCGGACCGTTGGTGCGCGTGCCGGCGAACGACTTCTACTCGCTCAACGTCAATACCGACTCTCGCAAAGCGGTGGTCGGTCAGTTCAACGCGAACTACGGCTGCAATACCGAGGGGGATTGCAGCACAGGGGCGAGTCTCGGGCTCGAGCTGCGGCCGCGGTCCAACGTGACGGTCTCCTTGAATCCGTCGATCAACCGCTCCGAGACGGGATTCCAGTTCGTCGACAGCTACGCCGACTCGACGGCGACGTCGTTCTACGGCACCCGTTACGTGTTCGCCCACCTGTCGCAGCGCTCGGTGTCGATGGACACGCGCTTCAACGTCACGTTCTCGCCGACGTTGACCCTCGAGCTCTTCATGCAGCCGCTGATCGCCACGGGTGCCTACAGCCGGTACAACGTGTACGCCGCGCCCCGGAGCGCGCGGCGGCTCGAGTACGGCAAGGATTTCGGCACCGTGGTCGTCCAGCCGGCGGCGAACCCCTCGCGCGATCCGGCGACCATTCTTCTGAACGCGGGAGGCGGGGCACCGACGGATACCCTCTCCGACCCGACCTTCACCTTCCGTTCTCTGCGAGGCAACGCCGTGCTGCGCTGGGAGTATCACCCGGGGTCGACGCTGTTCCTCGTCTGGACGCGCAGCAGTCAGATTCCGACGCTGCCGCGCGGCAACATCCAATTCGGGGACGACGCGGGCGCCCTGTTCCAGGGACCGTCGGAGAACATCTTTCTCATCAAGATGACGTACTGGTTGGGCTTCTAGGGAACTCTGGGCGAAGCGATCTGGTTACACTCCCCATAACCAGATCGCTTTCTTCCAGGGGCTTCCATGTCTATCAGGGCCGTGAAATCGATTTCTCAATCGCTGCCCACGCTTGAAGGCGCCGGCGTCAAGCTGCGCCGCGCCTTCGGGTTCGGGAAAACCACCGACTTCGATCCCTTCCTGTTGCTCGACGATTTTCGCAACGAGCACCCCGAGGACTACCTCCCGGGCTTTCCGTGGCACCCCCACCGCGGCATCGAGACGATCACCTACGTGCTGAGCGGCAGCGTCCAGCACGGCGACAGCCTCGGCAACAAGGGCACCATGGGCGCGGGGGACGTGCAGTGGATGACCGCCGGTAGCGGCATCCTGCATCAGGAGATGCCCAAGGGCGACGAGCGCGGCCGCATGCACGGCTTCCAGCTCTGGGCGAACCTGCCCCGCAGCTTGAAGATGACCGATCCGCGCTATCAGGACATTCATGCGAAAGAAATCCCCGAAGTCGTGGATGACGACGGCACCCGCGTGCGCGTCGTCGCCGGGGATTTCTGGGGCAAGCGCGGCCCCGTCGAGGGTGTCGCCGCCGATCCCCGCTACCTCGACGTGTGGATTCCCGCCCGCGTGCGCAAGACGATTCCGGTGGAGGCGTCGCGGCACGCGTTCGCCTACGTCTTCGAAGGGAACGGCACATTCCGCGACGCCTCGGCGCCGCAGGGCGTTCGCACTGATCGGGTCTCGGCCGGCGGCCGGGACGCCGGCAGCGAAGCCGCTCAGGAAACAGGCAATCGTTCGCTCGTGCTGTTCGACTCGGGCGACGAGATCACGGTGCAGGCGGGCGAGCAGGGCATGCGCTTTCTGCTCGTGTCGGGCCAGCCGCTGCAGGAGCCCGTGGCCTGGCAGGGGCCGATCGTGATGAACACCAAAGAGGAGCTGCAAGCTGCGTACGACGAGCTGCGGCACGGGACCTTTATCAAGCGCTAGCGAGCTTCGTTTTGGGGCGGTTATCGTTCACGCCGCCCATGTGGACCTTCCTGCGCCGCCGCACCCTCACGCAGTGGATCATCGTCGCCATGTTTGCCGGCGTGGCGATTGGTGTCTGGTTTCCGGCATTCGCCGTTTCGCTGCTGCCGATCTCCACCGCCTTCATTCGGATCATCAAATCGATCATCGTGCCGTTGATCTTCGGCACATTGGTCGTCGGCATCGCGGGGCATGGCGACGACATGAAGCGCGTCGGCCGGCTCGCCCTGAAATCGATCGTGTACTTCGAAATCGTCACCACGCTGGCCCTCTTCCTGGGCCTGCTGACGGTCAACATCATGAAGCCCGGCGTGGGGGCCGCCCTCGCGGCTCCCGCCGCCGGCGCCACGGCGCTGGCCAGTGAGCCCGTCACCTTCGCCAGCGTCCTCGAACACCTCGTGCCGCAGAGTTTCTTCGACGCGGCGGCGCGCAACGAAATGCTGCAGATCGTGTTGTGGTCGGTCCTCTTCGCGATCGGCCTGACGCAGGTACGCGGCCGGCCCAAGGAGACGATGCTTGGGTTCTGCGAGGCCGTTGCCGATGTGATGTTCAAGTTTACGGGGATCGTCATGAAGTTCGCGCCGTTTGCCGTGGCCGCGGCACTGGCGGTGACGGTGGGCAAGCCGGGTGGCCTCAGAAACCTCCAAAGCCTGGCCCTCGTGGTCGTCACGCTCTACGTCGCCCTCGTCGTCTTCGGCCTGTTCGTGCTGTACCCCGTCGCGCGCATCGCGCGCGTACCGATCGGCGCGTTCACGGCCGCGGTGAAGGAGCCGGCGCTGATTGCGTTTTCGACGGCGTCGTCCGAAGCCGCGCTGCCGAAAGCCATGGAGCGCATGGAAGCGCTCGGCGTTCCGCGCCGCATCGTCGCGTTCGTGATGCCGACCGGATACTCGTTCAACCTCGACGGCAGCACGCTCTACCTGTCGGTCGCGTTGATCTTCGTCGCGCAGGCGAGCGGGATTTCGCTGTCGCTCGGCCAGCAGCTGCTCATGATGCTCACGCTGATGTTGACGAGCAAAGGCGTCGCCGGCGTGCCGCGGGCGTCGCTCGTGATTCTCATGGGCACCGTGGCGTCGTTCAATCTGCCCAGCGAGGCCGCGATCGCCTTGATCGGCGTCGACGTGCTGATGGACATGGCACGCACGACGGTGAACCTCATCGGCAACTGCCTCGCCACGGTGGTCATGGCGCGCTGGGAAGGCGAATTCGACGAGTCCCGCGCCTACGTAACGAAAGCGACCGAAGCCGCGTAGCTTCTCCGCGTGGACACCGTGGAGATCCCCGCCGACCTCGCCGCCGCGCTCGCCGATCGCTACACGCTGCGCCGCGTCCTCGGACGCGGCGGCATGGCAACGGTCTACCTTGCCGACGACAAGAAGCATTACCGCGCCGTGGCGCTCAAAGTGCTCCTTCCCGGTCTTGCGGCTTTCCTCGGCGTCGAGCGCTTTCTGAAGGAGATTCAGATCGCCGCCCGCCTGCAGCACCCGCACATCCTCACGCTGCACGATTCCGGTGAAGCGGGTGGCTTCCTCTATTACGTCATGCCGTACATCGAGGGCTTTTCCTTGCGTCAGCAGCTCGAGGGTCCGCCACCGCGCGCGCTCTCGCAGCAGCAGGCGCTGGCGATTGCCGAGCCGGTCGCGGATGCATTGTCATACGCGCATCGCATGGGCGTGCTGCACCGCGACATCAAACCGGAAAACATCCTGTTCTCGCAGGGGCATCCGATCGTTGCCGATTTCGGGATCGCGAAGGCTGTGAGTACGGCGGGCGGTGCCAACCTCACGCGCACCGGATTCCCGGTCGGAACGCCCGGGTACATGAGTCCGGAGCAAGCCGCCGGTTTGACCGAGCTCGATGAACGCACCGACGTCTATAGCCTGGCGGTCGTCGTGTACGAGATGCTGGTGGGCGACGTCCCGGGACGCTGGCCGACTGAGGATGCCGTACGGGCGGGTCGCTTCCTCGAAGCATCGGCGAGCCACCGGACCCGGCTGACGGGCCTCGGTTCGAAAGTCGAAGGCGCACTCGTGCGCGGGCTGGCAATCCGCCACGACCAGCGGACCGCGACGACCGCGGCGCTCATGGACGAGTTGGCGCGCGGTGGATCGGGCCCCCGCCGGCGCTACGATAAGGATGAGGTTCAGGAGATCGTCAAACGTGCCACGGAATTGGAGGCCAACAAGACCGCGTCCGGGGCGATGACGATCGGTGGTGTCGAGGCCCTGGCAGGTGAGGTTGGCGTCGCGCCCGAGGTGGTACGGGCCGCGGCGGACTCGCTCCAGGCACCCTACGTGACGCCCGGATCCCTGGCGCCCAACCGCACCAATCACTGGGTCGCCGGCCCGACGGAGATCTTCTTCGAGCGGGTCGTCGACGGTGAGCTGCCCGAGTCCGAGTATGCGACCGTCGTGGAAGAGATCCGGCGCGTGTTGCGCAACGCGGGGCAGGTGAGCCAGTTCGGCCGCTCGTTTTCGTGGATCGCGGCGCGCGGGCCGGCAATCCGGCGCGACCTCGAGGTCGCGGTCTCCGTCCGCCGCGGGCAGACGCGCATCACGATTCAAGAGAATATGAATCAGCTCATCGGCGCTGTGTTTGGCGGCATCGGGGGCGGGATGGGGGGCGGCGGGATGGGCCCCATCATCGGAGTCGGCGTCGGCGCGCTGCACCTGGTGGGTGCCGCGGTCGTGATCGTCGTGCCGGTGTGGCTAGGGATCACCTACCTCACGGCGCGCACCGTCTATCGCCGCAGCAGTACGAAACGACTGCGCGAGGCCGAGGAGTTGGCGAATCGGCTCGAGGCGCTCGTGCGCGAGCTGGCCGAAATCCCGCCCCGGCTCAAACCCTAGCCCTAGAACGCGGCGCGCCACTCCACGCGGGCGCCGTGCGGGTCGACGAGCACTCGCGGAGGGCCGAGGCCGAAGATGCGCCAGCGGCCCTCCATCACGTTTGCCGCCGTGATGCCCACCGTCGCGCCGGCCACGACATCGGACAGCCAATGCTTGTGATCGTTGAGGCGCGACCATGCGGTTCCGGTCGCGCCGGCGTACAGCAGCGCGGTCGCCCAGGGGCGGTGGATCTCCGCCGAGAGGGAGGTCGCGAGGGCGAACGCCATCGTGGCGTGTCCCGAGGGAAACGCGTCGTGGTTGGTGAATGGGTGAAAGACGTACGGATCGGAGGTGTTATCGGGCCGGAACCGGCCCGCGATCTCCTTCAACGCTCCGGTCGTCACTCCGGCGGCAATGACAGAGGCCAGCACCCGGCCGCCGCGCCGCTCGAGCGCCGGGCGACCGCTGATGACGCCGGCCGCCAGAATCCCGCCGCTGATGCCGAAGACGACTACCGGTTCGCCGCCGTACTTGAACACCCGCGCGACCCTGTCGCTGCCCGACGAGCGGTGATCCTGCACCCAGCCGTCGGCGCCATGGTCGAACGCGCTCACGACGCCGATGGCGCCGACGGCGATGGCCGCTTCCCACCAACGGATGTGGTGCGCCTGGGCGGAAACGCTCGGTGCCAGCGCCAGCTGGCCGACGAGCGCAACTCCCCAGAGTTGTCTTGGCCTCAGGGCGTGGCCCGCTCGGTCGCCTCGACGTCGATCGTGATGCGGACCTCATCCCCAACGATCTGCGCGCCTTCCATGAAGCCGTTCCGCGTGATGCCGTAGTCCTGGCGCTTGATGGTGGTGGTCGCGGAGAAGGCGGTCCGGCGGCCCCGGGACGTCGTCAACACACCGCCAATGTCGGCGTCGAGCACCACGGGGCGGGTGATGCCTCGCATCGTGAGGTCGCCGCTGATGCGCAGCTTGTCGGGTGCGACTTTCTCCACGCGCGTACTGACGAACGTGATCTCGGGAAAGCTGTCGACGGCGAGGTAGTTCTGGCGCAGATCGTTGTCGCGGCGGTCGTTCCCGGTCGTGACGCTCGCCGTTTGAAGGTGGGCTGTGACGCTTGCGGCTTCCGGCTTGCTCGGATCGTAATTCAGTTCGGCGGTCCACTGCCCGAACGTGCCGTTCACCCAGGTGATACCGAGGTGCCGGACGCGGAACGCGACGGCACTGTGGGCCGGATCTGGAGACCAGCGATTCGTTGTCGGTGGGGTGGCGGCCTGTGGGGCGGCTTGCCCGGCCAGCGAGATCGCAGCAGGCCCGAGCAGGGCGAGGACGAAGCGTGATCGAGTCATGGCCCTAAGATAACGCGGCGAAGAGCCCGACGACGCCAATGATCAACCCCAGCGCGATCTTGATCGCGGCTCCCGCGGCGCGGCCGACGACGGCGCCCCAGCCGGCGCGAGTTGCAACGCCGGCATGGCGCGAGTAGGTGTACTCGAACAGCGCCGCTCCGATGAACGATCCGAGAAACGCGCCAATCACGCTGCCGATGATGGCGACGGGCACGCCGATCACGGCGCCGATGAGTCCACCGAACAGCGCGCCCCACCCGGAGCGCGTAGATCCGCCGTACCGTTTGGCGTAGCGGAACCCGATCCAGTTCTCGATGATCTCGCCGAGGAATGCGAGTCCAAGGACGATCGCAATGGTAGCGACGCCGACGGTACGAAAACCGGTGAGCCAGCCATAGGTGAGAATGCCGGCCACCATGACCCACAATCCGGGCAGCCCGAGCGGGATCATCGCGAGGCCGACGAGACCCAGTCCGATGAGCAGCACGATCGCGAGCGCGGTCATGGCGTCGTGCGCACGTTGAGATGCGCCCAAATCACGCGCGAGTAGCGAAACACCATGGGGATGCAGAGCACGTGAACAGCCACTACGCAGGCGACCGCCCAGACGATTCCGATCTGGGGCACGAGCAGGAGCTGCGCGAGTACCCCCAGCACGGCGAGATATGTCACGCCAATCACCCAGCTCACGTACATCGCGCCCTGAAAGAATCCTTGCTCACGCTCAAAGCGATGGCCGCAGACGGGGCACGTCGGGTTCATGCGCAGGAGGCCGGGGCCGGCGAACATTCTTCCTTGCAGGCATATCGGGCAGCGCTGCGAGAGGATCGCGCGGACGCGAGGTGCTAGCTGCATGGCGAACCTGCTTGACGGTTTTTCGCCTCGAGTGGGACCCGGAGGCGGTTGCATGGCGCCCCAATGGCACACGTGAGATCGCGCCTCCCCACGGCATGTTGCTCGCCCCGTGGCATCACCCTCGCTACCAGCAGATCGATTAGCACTGTAGCGGCAGTGCCACAGCCAGCTACATTCTAAGGTCTATGGCACGCTCGCGGCGATCGGGCGAGGGGCGGCGCCAGTCTACCGCCCGTCCAGACACCCCCATTCCAGCGGCGGCTCCACCGACCGACGACGACGGGTCCGACCGTAGTCAGCCGGCGCTCCCGTTCCCGGTGGTTTGCGTTGGCGCGTCGGCCGGTGGGTTGGAAGCGTTCACCCAGTTGCTGGGCGCGCTGCCGACCGATACAGGTATGGCATTCGTCCTCGTTACGCATCTCTCCCCATCGCACGCCAGTCATCTCGCCGAGATCCTTTCGCGCGCGACCCGGATGCCCGTCACGGAAGTGAAGGACGAGCCGAAGGTTCAGCCCAACTGCATTTACGTGATCCCCCCCGACAGCAGCATGATCATCGCGCAGGGATCGCTGCAGTTGTTGCCCCGCCACACCGTAGATGGCCGCCATCACCCGATCGACATGTTTCTCGAATCCCTGGCCCA
>Ga0193723_1000125_pt1 | contig 25871 bp, 26 predicted proteins | sample H2m2metaG_FD_143042 | JGI IMG/M metagenome (GOLD analysis project Ga0193723, IMG submission 143042) | Soil microbial communities from a riparian zone of the East river system, Colorado, United States - H2m2 | ecosystem: Environmental > Terrestrial > Soil > Riparian zone | place: USA: East River...
ACCGGCGCGCACCGAGTCGGCGCGTTGCGCGCCACCGGCGACGAGCGACAGCCGCTCGCCGAGCAGCTTGGCGAGCCACTCGGGAGGGCGCTCCACGTATGCCGGCGGCAACGCGACGACGACGTGGACGACGTCGGGATGGGACGTGAAGGGCCGCAGCGCGCGGAGCAGCATCGGTACGCCGAGGATGGGGCGGAACTGCTTCGGCTCGCCGGGGCCAGCGCGCACGCCCGCCCCGGCCGCCACCACCACGACCCCGACGTCAGGCGGCGAGCCGGCGGGCGAGCTCAGAAATGTTCTCCAACGTCACCACTTCGATCGTGGTCGAGAGTTTGGACCGCGCCGATAGAAAGACTCGGCGGAAGCCCTGGCGCGATGCTTCGGCGAGGCGCCGCTCCACGCCGGCGACGGGCCGGATTTCCCCACCGAGCCCCACCTCGCCGACGAACAAGGCATCGCCGGGGACCGGGCGGTCGTGCACGCTCGACACGAGCGCGGCGAGGACGGCGAGGTCGGTGGAGGGCTCGGCGAGGCGCACGCCCCCTGTGACGTTGACGAAGACGTCGAGGTTCCCGAACGGCAGCCCGCCGCGCCGCTCGAGCACCGCCAGCAGCACCGCCAGCCGGCGATGATCGAGACCCGTCGCGACGCGCTGCGGCGTCCCGAACCCCGCCTTGGACGCGAGCGCCTGGATCTCGACCAGCATCGGGCGCGTCCCCTCCATCAGCGCCGTCACCGCCGACCCCGAAACGCCCGTCGTGCGTCCCGCGAGGAATGCGGCTGCGGGATTGGCGACGGGTTCGAGCCCGGCGGCGGTCATCTGGAAGACGCCGATTTCGTCGACGGAGCCGAAGCGATTCTTGACGGCGCGGAGAATCCGGTGATCGAGCGTGCTCTCGCCTTCGAAGTAGAGCACCGTATCGACGATGTGCTCGAGCGTCTTGGGGCCCGCGATGCCCCCGCCCTTCGTCACGTGCCCGACGAGCAGCACGGCGGGCCCCGCCTCTTTGGCGAAGCGCATGAGGCGGGCGGCGCACTCGCGCACCTGCCCGACGTTGCCGGGCGCCCCTTCGAGCTCTTCCGTGTAGGTCGTCTGGATCGAGTCGAGCAGCAGGACGCGGGCCCCGAGAGCGGCTGCGTGGTGCACGATCGCCTCGAGTCGCGTCTCGCCAAGGACGTGGATACGGCCCGCGTCCTCTCCGAGGCGGTCGGCGCGCAGGCGGAGTTGGTCGGGGGACTCCTCGCCGGACACGTAAAGAGTCCGGATTCCCGCCGTCTCGAGCCGGGCCGCTACCTGCATCAGCAGGGTCGACTTCCCGATCCCCGGCTCACCGCCCACGAGCGTGACCGACCCGGGGACGATGCCGCCGCCCAGGACGAAGTCGAACTCGGCGAGCCCGGTTTTCCAGCGCTCGATGCCCCCGCTCTGGAGGTCGTCTAGTCGGATCGGCGGTTGGCCGGTTGGGGAAGGCCTAACCGCCTTACCGCCTAACCGCCCAACCGCCTCCTCGGCCAGCGTATTCCACGCCCCGCACGCATCGCACTTGCCCGCCCACTTCGGCTGCTCGGCCCCACAGTCGGTACAGCGGAACACCGAGCGGGCCTTAGACACGCGCGCCCTCGTTCACCCCTTGGGGTGCGTCGCGCGACGTGTAGTTGTCGAAGCGGGTGAATTCCTTCTTGAAATGCAGCTTCACGGTCCCGGTCGGGCCGTTGCGCTGTTTGCCGAGGATCACCTCGGCGATCCCCTCGATGCTCTCGTTGCTCTTGGGGTCCACGGGCCCGTCGTAGAACTCCTGCCGATAGATGAAGCAGACCACGTCGGCGTCCTGCTCGATCGCGCCTGACTCGCGCAGGTCCGAGAGCTGGGGCCGGCGGTGCTCGCCGCCGCGCTGCTCCGGCGCACGCGACAGCTGCGAAATGGCGATCACGGGGACGTCGAGCTCCTTGGCGAGCGCCTTGAGCGAGCGGGAGATGTAGGAGATCTCCTGCTGGCGGTTCTCGGAGTCGCCGGGGCCCTGCATCAACTGGAGGTAGTCCACGATCACCATGGCAATGTTGTGCTCGGCCTTCAACCGCCGTGCCTTTGAGCGCATGGCGAGCGGGGTCAACGACGCCGAATCGTCAATCCAGATGGGAGCAGTGCCGAGCAGACCCGCCGCCCGCGCGAGTTTCGGGTAATCGTCGTCACGCAGCTGGCCGCGGCGCAGCCGCTGGGCATCGACCAGTCCTTCCGAGCAGAGCAACCGCTGCACCAGCGCGTCCTTCGACATTTCGAGTGAAAAGATCGCGACGCCGGTGTTGTGCTCGATCGCCGCGTGTTGGACCATGTTCAGGGCGAGCGCCGTCTTGCCCATTGAGGGACGCCCAGCGACGATGATCAGGTCGGCGCGCTGGAAGCCGGCGGTAAGGTTGTCCAGGTCGAGGAAGCCGCTCGGTACTCCCGTGACGGACCCGGCGCCCGACTGGAGCTGCTCGATGCGCTCCATCGTCGGCCAGATCAGCTCCTTGATGCGGCTGAACTCTTCCGAGCGGCGGAACTGCGCGACCTGGAATACGCGGTGCTCGGCGTTGTCGAGTACTTCGCCTGCGGTGCTGTGGCCCTCGTACACGTCCTGGATGATGCCGGTGGCGGCTTCCACGAGGCGCCGGAGGACGGCCTTGTCGCGGACGATTTTGGCGTGATAATCGACGTTCGCGGCCGTGGGAACGACATCGATCAGCGTGGCGACGTACTCCATCCCGCCCGCGCGATCCAAGTCGCCGCGGCGGGCCAGCTCGTCGCGCAGGGTGACGGGATCGATGACGTCGCCGCGCTCCGTGAGGGCGATCATCGCCCGGAACAGCAGGCGGTGACCCTCGCGGTAGAACATCGTGTCGTCCAGGAACTCCGCGGCTTTGAGGGCCGCGTCCTGGTCGAGCAGCATCGCGCCGAGGACCGCCTGTTCCGCCTCGTTGCTCCAAGGAGCCTGGCGGCCGGCGAACTCGGACGACCGCTCAGCTGTCGAGGATACGGCGGGCGATGCGGACGTCATCCCAGGTTGGTCGCTTCCAGTTGGGGTTACGAAGCAGAGCGGCCGGGTGATACGTGACGATCACCGGAATCCCGCGGAACCGGTGCACCAGGTTTCGCAGCGCGCCGAGCGACTGCTTGGTGTTCAGCATCGTTTGCGACGCGGTCCCGCCCATCGCGAGAATCAGCGATGGCTTGATCAGCTCGATCTGCCGGAACAGATAGGGCACACACGCGGCGATTTCATCGTACTGCGGGAGCCGATTCTCGGGCGGCCGGCACTTTACGACGTTACAGATGAAGACCTGCTCCCGGGGTAAATCTATCGCCTCGAGAATCTTCGTGAGTAACTCGCCGGCCTTGCCAACGAACGGACGTCCCGTCTCATCTTCGGTGCGTCCCGGTCCCTCCCCGACAACGACGAGCCGCGCGTCGCTGGGCCCCTCTCCCGGCACGGTGTTGTTTCTCGCCTCACACAGCTTGCACGTCGTGCACGCGGCGACGAGTGTCGCGATATCGGCAAGCGTGTGAGTCTGCTGGACGGGGTCGGCGGCGAAGAGGTCGCCGCTGGGGGGATCGAAAGACAGGCCCGGAGGTGGAAGGGTCTCTGATTTCCCCGGGCTGGCGCCCGGGGTCGGTAAGGCGGGTGCGGGTGTCAGGTTATCTGACCCCGGGCGCAAGCCCGGGGTTACTTCAGGGGTGGGCAGGATCACCGCATCCCCCCCAAGCACCCGCTGCTGTTCCAGGTATTTCAAAGCCAGAGCCCGCCCGTCGTTCACAAGGCTTCTTCCACCGCGTCGAGGATTCGGTCGGCAACGTCGCGCTTCGGCAGGAGCGGCAGGTCGAGTTGCCTGCCCCCCTTGCTCAACACCGTCACGCGATTCGTCGTGACCTCGAACCCCGCGCCGGGCTCCAGCGCATCGTTCAGGACCACGAAGTCGAGTGACTTATCTTGCAGTTTCTGCCGGGCCCGCGCCAGGCCGTTCCCCGTCTCGAGCGCGAAGCCCACGACGAGACAGCCCTTGGGCCGTTTGAGCGACTTGAGCACGTCGGGGGTCGCCTCGAGCTCCACCGTCATCGCGCCGTCGCCGCGCGGCCGTTTCGTTTTCGCCGTGGTCTTGGGCCGGAAGTCGGCGGGCGCGGCGGCCATGAACAACGCGTCCGCGTCCTTGATCAAGGTTTGCACCGCGCGCGCGAGGTCTTCGGTCGATTCCACGTGCTGCACCTTCACGCCGCCGGGTGGTGCGAGTTCCGTGGGCCCGCTGACGAGCACCACGGCGGCGCCGCGGGCGTGCGCCGCCTCGGCGAGCGCGTAGCCCATCCGCCCGCTCGACGGATTGGTGAGCACGCGGACCGGATCGAGATGCTCGCGCGTCGGTCCCGCCGTCACGATGACGCGCTTCCCGTTCCACTTCCCCGTCGCCGCACCGCCCAGCAATCGGGCCGCCGCCTCGAGGATCGCCTCGGGTTCGCTCATGCGGCCCGGATGCTCGCTCGGACCTTCGGCCAGCGCCCCGATCTCTGGACCCACCATCGTCCAGCCGCGCTCAGCGAGCGTCTTGATATTCGCCGTGGTGGCGGGGTGGGCGTACATCGCGTCGTTCATCGCGGGCGCCGCGAGGACGGGCCCGGTGCGGGCGAGCAGCAGCGCGGTGAGGAGATCGTCGGCCATGCCCATCGCGGCGCGCGCCAGCGTATGCGCCGTCGCCGGAGCGACGATCACGAGATCCGGCGTCTTCGCGAGGCCGATGTGCGCGAGCGCCCGGCCCGGCTCCCACAGGGAGGTCAGGACCGGGCGCCCGGTCAGCGCTTCGAACGTCACGGGCCGCACGAATTCCGCAGCCGCGGCCGTCAGGACGACATCGACGGTCGCACCCGCCTCGGTGAGTCGGCGGGCGAGCGTGCAGCTCTTGTAGCACGCGATCCCGCCCGACACGCCGAGCACGACGTGACGGCCGGCAAACGGCATCAGGCCTCCGCTTGGCGCCGCCGCCGGACCAGCCGGTACTTCAGGTTGCCGCGGACCAGTTCATCGAACGCACGTGTGGTGAGCTTCTCCTCCCAATCCACGGAGCGGTCGCGAGGGAAGTCGTTCACGTAGCGCGCGAACTTGGCCGCCACGAGCACGCCCAGGTATTTATTCTGCGTCTGACCGGCGACTTCGGCCGGAGTCACGATTCTCATGAAATCTCCTTGGTCTTCTTCGTCAGCTCCACAATGAGCGACCGAATATGGTCGATGCGCTCCGGATCCAGCTGCGCCCGGGGTGCTGCGTCGGGCGTTTCCACCAGTTTGTGCACCGTCTCCACTGCCGCGTCCAGGTCGTCATTCACGACCAGGTGATCGAACGCCTCCGCCTGCTCCAGCTCTCGAATGGCGGTCGCCAGCCGGCTGGCCCTCTCCTTGGCCGTCTCAGTCCGCCGCCCTTTCAATCGCCGCATCAGCTCGGCGCCGCTTGGCGGCAGAATGAACACCGCGCGCGACGCCGGGGACGGATACCGCGTTCGCACCTGCCTGGCGCCCTGCACCTCGATGTCGAGGAGCACGTGGCGTCCCGCCGCGAGCACGCGGTCGACTTCGGCCTTCAGGGTACCGTACAACTCGCCGGCGTACTCGGCCGACTCTAAAAAGTCGCCCGCCGCCTGCCGGCGGCGAAACTCGTCCTTGGACAGGAAGAAATAGTCCTTCCCGTCCTGCTCTCCCGCACGCGGAGCTCGCGTCGTCCCCGAGACGGAGAACCCGTATCGATTCGGCCAGCGCGTCACCAGCGCCCGCGCGATCGTCGTCTTGCCGCCTCCCGACGGGGCGGCCAGGACGACGACGACCGGCTTCACTCCAGGTTCTCCAACTGCTCCCGGAACTTCTCCAGCTCGCCCTTCATCGCAATCACCGTCTGCGTGATCGCGGCGTCATTCGCCTTCGAGCCCATCGTGTTCACCTCGCGCAGCAGCTCCTGCCCGAGGAACCCGAGCTGCTTGCCGACCGCGTCTTTCGACGCCAACGCCTGCCGGCACGCCGCGAGGTGCGTGCGAAACCGCACCAGCTCCTCGGTGATGTCCACGCGATCCGCGAGCAGCGCCACCTCGAGCGCGAGGCGCTGCGGGTCCACTTGCAGACCCCCCGCCAGCTCCGCCACCGCCCGCTTGAGCCGCTCGTGCTCGGCGGTGAGTCGCGTGGGCGCCCGCTCCTCGATGGCCTGCGCGCCGCGCTCGAGTCCCTCGAGCCGAGCCGTCAGCTCCACCGCCAGCGCCCCGCCTTCGCGCTCCCGCATCGTCAGGACGTCGCGCGCCGCTTGCTCGACGATGGGCTTGACGTCGGCCCACGTCACCGCGGTCTCCGCGCTCGCGCCGTTCGCCGCGACCATCACGTCGGGCTGCCGCGCGACGAAGGCGAGATCGACATCGCCCTTGAGCTTCAGCTTCTTCTTCAACTCCTTGGCCGCGGCCACGACCTGCCGGGCCCGGTCCAAATCCACCGCCAACGCGCCCCCGTCCCGCGCTGCCGGCTCGATCCAGCGGGCCGTCACGGCGACGTGGCCGCGCTCGAGCATCTGCCGCAACCGTTCGCGCAGCTCACCCTCGATCCCGGACAGCTCGGCCGGGATCTTGAGCTGGGGATTGAAGTAGCGGTGATTGACGGTGCGGATGTCCACCCGCAGCCGCCCCCCGAGGACGCCCGCCTCGGCGGAGCCGAAGCCCGTCATGCTCCGTGGCACAGGCGCGAAAGCTAGTCGGGAGGCCCTAGTTCGTGAAGAACCAGCGCGCTCCGTAGAGTTGCAGGCTCTTGGGGTGGCTCAGCCCCTCGACGTAGTTCCCCCGCATACCGTTGGTGTTGCGGATGATCCAGAAGATCGTCACGCCGGCGAGCTGGAACTCGAGGTTCGTCTCCGCCCAGGTGGCGCCTCCCAGACGCAGCTGCCCGCTGCTCGTGTCCTGGCCGCCCAGGCCCCAGCGGCTCCACGATTCGACGGCGACCTCGCCCCGCAAGGCGAAGATGCCGCTCCGATAGACCCGCCAGAACTTCGAGTAGAACGACGCCGACACGCGGGCGTGATGCGGCGGTTCGAAGTCGCCGCCACCGGCCACGGGGTCGAAGTACCAACCGGCGAGCGCGACGCCGGCGAGCGGCCGGAGGCTCGCGTGCGCCGCCAGGAACTCGGTGCGGGGCGTGGCGCCGAGGTGGTCGACGGGCTTGATGCCCGCCTCGAACCCGAGCGGTGTGAACGGATCCCGCCAGCCGCGGCCGACCTCCACGGTGAACCACGCGCGATCCCAGCGCACCCATGCCGCCACGTCTGTCGTGCGCTGACGCACGGTGTCGGTGCGGTCGAGTGGGGCGCGCACGTCGTGGCTCCACGCGACTTCCCCCCGCACGCCGAACCCCCAGGGGAGACTGACGCCGGCGCTGAGTTGCGCGCGATCGCCGGCGCGGTCGCCCGGGTACGTGGAGTGCCGCGCCGATCCGGCCAGCGTGACGCGCCCCACGGGCATCCACCCGCCTGCGACTTCGAACTGTGTCGGCGCCCCGACATACCCGAAGCGTCCCGTGACCACGGCACTCGCGCGCGGCCACGTGCGGCTCACCTCGAGGCTGGTCTGGTACAGCGCCCGCTTATCGACCGTGGTGTCCTTGTCGATAGAGCTGGAGCCGATGGTGCCGGCGAATCGCAGGCCGAGACCGTCGCGCCGCTGGGCGGCGAAAATGCGGAACACCTGGTCGCGGCGCTGCTGGCGCCAGAAATCCACGCGACCGGTCTCCCCGCTGCGGCGCCACGCCGAGCTCAGGACCTGGAACGACGCCCCGATCCGTCCCTCCGGATCGACGAACTCCGCCTTGACCCACAAATCGGTTGTGCTGAAGCTGGTGGTCGTGGCCGTCGGGTTGCCGTCGATACTGTTTTGGTCGAAGGTGAAGGCGACGCCGAACCCGGAGCGCGATCGCGTGGCGTAGCCCCCGCGATACCCCGCGATGCCGAGGTCGCCCGTAGCGACGCCGATCTGCGTCAGGGGCTGTGTCGACCGCTGCCTGGCGGTGACGAGGTAGACGCGCAGCTGTGCGGGCAACACGATGACGTCGATGCGCTCGAGCGGCGCGAGCGGAATGCGCGCGGGGTCGAGCGCGAGCGAGTCGCGTCCGATGGACAGATACGGCACGCCGTCCCAGTACACCTCGATCGCCGCGGACCCGGCCCCGCGCCCGCCGTACAAGACGGGTTCGGCCTGCCCGTACCAGCCGCCGCGCGCCACGTACACGCCCGGGATGTGGACCAGCAGATCGCTGAGTGTGCGCGCGTTGGTGAGGAGGAGCGAGTCGGCGGTGAACGTGTAGCGGGTGCCGGCGGGAAGAGGCCCCGGGGCGATGGCGAGCGGAAGCGTCGCGAGCAGCGCGGTGGTGGTGTCGCGCGGCGGGACGCTGTCGCGCCGCGCGGTGCTGTCCCGGACCGTGGAATCAGCTTGGGCGGCCGCGCCTGCCGTCACGATCCCGGAGAGGACCGCGACGAGAAGGCCCGCCCGGATCAAGCGCCCGCGCGTTTGAGGAGGAACTCGGTGAACAGGCGCACGCCGATCGCCGTCGGTCCTTTGCCCTGAATGGCGCTCTCGCCCTCGGTGTACGCGGTCCCCGCGATGTCCATGTGGACCCACGGGAATCCGTCCACGAATTCCTTCAGGAACCAGCCGCCTGCGATCGACCCCGCGGACCGACCCCCCGAGTTTCGCACGTCGGCGATTTCGGACTTCACGAGGTCGCGGTACTCGTCCCAAAGCGGCAGCGGCCAACAACGCTCCCCGGCGCGCTCGCCGGCGTCACGGACCTCGGCGAGGAGCGCCTCATCGTTTCCCATGATCCCGATCGCGTGGTGCCCCAGCGCGACGACGACCGCCCCCGTCAGCGTGGCGGCGTCCAACACGGCGGCCGGCTTGAAGCGGCGCGCGTACGACAGCGCGTCGCACAGAATGAGCCGTCCCTCGGCGTCGGTGTTGATGATCTCGATCGTCTTGCCGAGATGGCTCTTCACCACATCCCCGGGTTTTACCGCCGTACCCGAGGGGAGGTTCTCCGTTGCGGGGATCAGTCCGACCACGTTCAGCTTCGGCTTGAGGCGCCCGAGGACTTCGAAGGTGCCGAGCACGGCCGCGGCGCCCGACATGTCGAACTTCATGTCCTCCATGTTCTGCGCCGGCTTGATCGAGATGCCGCCGGAATCGAACGTGACGCCCTTGCCTACCAACACCACGGGCGCACCCTGACCGCCTTTGTACTCCAGCGCAATAAACCGGGGCTCCTGGGCGCTGCCCTGGGCGACGGCGAGCAGCGCGCCCATGCCTTCCTTCTTTATCTGCGCCAGGTCGAGCACCGTGAGCGCAAAGCTGTACGTCTTGGCGAGCTTTCCCGCCTGCTCGGCGAGATAGGTCGGCGTGCACACGTTCCCCGGCTGCATCTGCAGGCCACGCGTCAGACGGTGCCCCGCCGCGATGGCGTCGCCTACTGTGCGCCCCGCTTCCGCCAGGGAGGCGTCCCCGGCGTCCACGACGACCGTCACCGCTTCGAGCTCGGGCTTCGTGTCTTCGCCTTGCTGCTTGAGCTCGGTGAACTGCCAGGCCCCCTGCGCCGCTCCCTCGACGGCCACCTGCCCCAGCTCGGCGGCGCTCACGCCACCGCGCGCCTCTGCGGCCACGGCGAACGCGAAGGCGCTCGCGCCGACGCCGCGGCCGCGCTTCGCGGCTACCGCCGCGGCCCGCCGCAGCGCGTTGCGCGTGACCTCGCCCGCCTTGCCGACGCCCACGAGCAGAATGCGCTGCGCCTTGCCGCTGCCATAAAGGAGCAGGGCTTCGTCGCGCTTGCCCTTGTAATCCCCCGACGCGAAGGCGCGGGCCACGCCGCCGCCCGCGGCGCGGTCCAGGTCGGCGAGCGAGGCCGGCAGCGTCGTTCCCTGAGGGACCGCGACGGCGAGGAGCGGCGTCTCGACCTGCGCGAGCGGCTTGGCGGCGATCGTGCTCTTCACGTAAGGTGCTCGATGATGGCGTCGGCGAAGGCGGAGGTCGCAACCTCCGTGGCGCCCGGCATCTGGCGCGCGAGGTCGTAAGTTACGCGTCCGCCCGCGATCGCGCCTTCGATGCCCCGCAGAATGGCCGCGGCCACATCTTTCCAGCCGATCTCCTCGAACATCATCACGCCGGAGAGGATGACGCTGCCGGGATTCACCTTGTCCTGGCCTGCGTACTTCGGGGCGGTGCCATGCGTCGCCTCGAACACGGCAAAGCCGTCTCCCACGTTGGCGCCGGGCGCCATGCCGAGCCCGCCGACCTGGGCCGCGCAGGCATCGGAGAGATAGTCCCCGTTAAGGTTCGGCGTCGCAATCACCGAGTACTCGGCGGGGCGCAGCAGCACCTGCTGGAACATCGCATCGGCGATCCGGTCCTGGATCAGGACGCGTCCCGCCTGCGGTTCCTTGCTCGTCTTTTCCCCGAAGCGCTCCGCAGCGACCGCGTAGCCCCAGTCACGGAACGCGCCCTCGGTGAACTTCATGATGTTGCCCTTGTGCACGAGCGTCACGGAGGGCCGTCCGTTGGCGATCGCGTACTCGATCGCCTTCGCCACGAGCCGCTGCGAGCCCACCTTGGACATCGGCTTGATGCCGAGCGCGCTCTGCTCGCGGATCGTCTTCACGCCGAGGTCCTGCATGAGGAAGTCGCGCAGCTTGTCGGCCTTGACGCTGCCCGCCTCGAACTCGATGCCGGCGTACACGTCCTCGATGTTCTCGCGGAAGATCACGACGTCGAGCTTCTGGGGTTCTTTCACGGGGGCCGGCACGCCCGTGAACCAGCGCACCGGGCGGATGCAGGCATAGAGATCGAGGATCTGGCGCAGCGCGACGTTGAGCGAGCGGATCCCACCCCCGACCGGGGTGGTCAGGGGGCCTTTGATGGCCACACGATGCTCGCGAATGACGGCGAGCGTCTCGTCGGGGAGCCAACTCTTGGTCGCGTTGAACGCCTTCTCACCCGCGAGGACCTCGCGCCAGGAGATCTGGCGCTTGCCCTTCGAGGTGCGCGCGACGGTGGCGTCGAAGACGCGCACCGCGGCCCGCCAGATGTCGGGGCCCGTGCCGTCGCCTTCGATGAACGGGATGATCGGGTGATCGGGGACGATCCAGCGACCGTCCCGGTAGTCGATCTTGGTTGGGGCCATGGTCAGGCGCGTCGGCTGAGGGGGGTCCACGTCCGGTTCATCGCGCCGACGTACTCCGCGCGGGGCCGGATGAGGCGGTTGTCGGCGTGCTGCTCGAGCACGTGCGCGCACCAGCCGCTGACGCGGCTGACCGCGAAGATCGGCGTGTAGAGATCGAGGGGGATCCCCATCACGTAGTACATGGAGGCGGAGTAGAAGTCGACGTTGCAGTAGAGGCCCTTTTCCCGCCGCATCACGTCCTCGAGGGTCTGCTGGATCGCGAACCAGTGCGCCTGGCCGGCCTTGCGGGCCAACTCCTCCGACATGCGGCGCAGGTGCGCCGCGCGCGGGTCCTCGGTGCGGTACACGCGGTGCCCGAACCCCATGATTTTTTTCTTCTGGGCGAGCGCCGCGCGCACCCACGCTTCCGTCCGGTCGGGGGTCCCGATCTCGAGCAGCATCTTCATGACTTCGGTGTTGGCGCCGCCGTGCAGCGGGCCCGCCAGCGCGGCCATCGCGCCCGTCACGGCCCCGTGCATGTCGGCGAGCGTCGCGGCGATCACCCGGGCCGCGAATGTCGAGGCGTTGAGCTCGTGGTCGGCGTGCAGGATGAGCGCGACGTCCATCGCCTTCGCGGCTTCGGGGTCCGGCAGCGTCCCCGACATCATATAGAGGAGGTTCGCGGCGAGGTTCAGGCCGCGGCGCGGCGCGAGAGGCTTCTGGCCGCTCCGCAGACGGTGGAACGCGGCGACGAGCGTCGGGAACTGCGCGATGAGGCGGATGGCCTTGCGGGATTCGGCCGCGGGGGAATCGTCACCTCTGTCGGGATCGACGAACACCGCGGCGCTGACGGCTGTGCGCAGCACATCCATCGGGGGCGCCGTGCGGGGCGCCTCCTTGATGATCCGCTGGACCGCCTTGGGCAGTTTCTGGGCTGCCTTGATCGCGGCGGTGAAGGTCTTGAGCTGGTCGCGCTTCGGCAGGTCGCCGTACAGCAGCAGGTACGCGGTCTCTTCGAAGGTCGAATGATCGGCGAGGTCGTGGATGTCGTAGCCGCGGTAGATGAGGCGGCCTTCTTCGCCGAACACATAGCAGATCGCCGACTGGTTGGCGACGACGCCTTCGAGCCCTTTGGGGGTGGTGGACTCCAGCACGGCCGGCATGGGTCACCAGTCTACCTACGCCAAACCCAAACCGGAAGCGGGCTTAGGCTACGCCTTGCCTGGGGGAGTGCTCGTCCAGGCGACGTCGAAGAGGTTGTTGCAGCGGTGGCAACGCATCGAGTTGGGGTGATCGACCAGCGGTGCGCGTTCGCGGCAGCTTGGGCACACGGCGTACCGTGGACCCCACGTCGAAGGAAAGCGCGCGGAGCTCCGCGGTGCGGGGACGACCGCCCACTGCAGCACCGGCTCCGCCGACAATTGCAGCTGGCCGCGCGGCACGGGGAGGGGTTTCCCTCGCACGTTCAGGGTCGCTTCCATCGATGTGAGCCTGAGAATGCGATACCAGGCACCGCGCCGGAGAGGGAGCGGGGCGTCGCCCTGGACGCGGGCCCACTGGAACGAGAGGGCTGCCATTGGAGTGAAGATCGTCTCCGGAGACCGAGGTAACGAACCGAGACGCTAGGGCGTGCCGAACGGACGCATGAATTGTACCGCCAATAGCCGCTGTTCCTCAACCCTTTCCGGCACACGACGGAGCGTTGTGACCGCCCTCACGCGGTCGTGCAACACGATGCCCGGTACGATCTCCCGAAAGCGCGTTGTCGCCACCAGTCCAATCACGCCAGGGAGAGAGCGCTCCGCTCGCGTCAGGCTGACGCGCGTGTAGCGCAGTTGATACGTCCCTTCCTCGAGATACGCAGCGCCGGCCACGTCGGGCGAGCGCAGGCGCGCCGCGGGTTCGAAGTCGACCCGCACGAAGATCGCTCCCTCGAGGGTGTCGCGGCCAGCGAGTCTGAAACAGTGATTCTGGAGGAATGCGCTGTCGGCGAACTCCTGGAGCGCTGGGAGGAGCACGACGCGTTGTTTGCGGAAGTCCCCCTTCCCCCAGTCGATCACGCGGCCGGGGCGATATCGGTACTCCTGCGCGCTTGTCTGCGTGACGGTGTCGACTTCCGACTCATAGCGGCGCTCGATGACGAACGTGAAGGGAAACGAGTCTGCCAGCAGGCGGTAGCGGCGCGCGTTCTCGAGCAATTGCTCGAACACGGCGGACAGCGCGGGGGTCGCTGCCGCGTCGGGCAGGCCGGGCTGCGTGCACGTCAACTCGCCGGTCACCGTGATCGGCGGCAGCTCGACGGCGACATGTCGCAAGACGATGTGGACCACCACGTCGGCGTCGGAGGTTACGACGAGGGTCGTGTCGGCGGGCGTGTACCCGATCTGCCGGACCACCAGGCGGTACGTCCCCGGCAGCACGCCGGCGAACGTGAAGGCGCCGTGCTCATCGGTGAAGTGCTCGTTCTGGGTCGGGCGGAGCGAGACGATGCTGAAGGCGAGGGGGTCCCCGGTTTCGGCGGACACGACCGTGCCGTGCACCGTGCCCAGGGGCGCGCTCAGCAACGCGGCGAGGAGAATGATCACGGGAATGCCCGGGCCGAGAATCGAACTCGGATGGGGTTGCCCCCACCGGATTTTGAGTCCGGCGCGTCTGCCAGTTCCGCCACCCGGGCGTGGGACGGGGAATATAGCCGCCCGCGCGGTGGTCGCTGACAGGCCACACGCACTGTCGCAGCCCTTCCACAGAATGCTCCGCCGCCGGCCGCGCCTCCCTCACGAAATTCGTGATGGCACGCCCATTGCCCGCCGCGCACGTGGGCCGGGATGGACCCGGTCCTGCAAACGGGAGATTCGGACCATGAACCGATTCGCACTCACGTCCCTGGCTCTGGCCGCGGTGGTCGCCGCGTGTCAGGAGAATGGGACGAATCCCGACATCACCGCGGCTACGACGGCCGGGAGCGGGAGCGTGCAGGTCACGCGCTCGTTCGAGATGCCGGTCCGCGCCGCGGTCACGACCGCAGTGACGGGATGTGACAACTCGCCCGGACCCTACATCACCGTCGAAGGCGGCCTCTCGCTAGGCGGGTTGGGGACCAGGATGATGTTCACGAACAACGCCAAAGGCACCCACACCTACACCGACGAAGCGCACGTCGATCTGACCGTCGTGCCCGCCGGGGAGACCATTACGATCCCCAAGCAGCCCGTCCTGGGCGGCGTGGGGGGGAACCCCTTCATCTGGGTGCAGCTCGAGGACGGCAATGGGCGGGCGCTCACGGGTGAGGTCTACCTTGGGCGCTGCGTCCAAGGGCTGAAGAAGAACACGGGTGCCGACTTTTCGAGCGCGGCCCGGGCCTTGGCGACGATTGCTGTCGCTGATTGCCAGAACAGCCCGGGCCCCTACATCACGCTGGACGGGGATCTCTACGTGTCGGCAGGCCTAGATGCGGTGCTCATCTTCCAGAACAACGACAATCCGGTGGGCGGCCCGCATCGCGCCACGGCCGACAATGTCGTGAAGGTGCAGCTCGTGCCGCCGGGCCACGACGTGCGGTTCAACAAGCAGCCGTCCCGCGGCGGCGTGGGCGGTAATCCGTATATCTGGTTCAATTTCCTCAATGGCGCCGGCGTGGCTCTGGAGAATCCGAGCCTGCTCGGCCGCTGCGAGCAGCTCTCGAAGGCGTAGAACCGTCGAGGGCCCGGCCGTTTGGCCGGGCCCAATCCCCCTACGGCATGTGATGCTCGTGCATGTCGTGTCTGGCGCTCTCCTGACCGGTGCGCACACCGTAACGCGCCAGGTCCTGGCGATACGCCGGGTCCGTGCGATCGACCTGCGGCCACTGGCGCATGTCGTCCGGGGCAAAGGCTGCCACCAACTCCGCCATCGCGTGGCGAGCGGTGTCGCCGCTGACATTGTTGTAGACCCCCACGATCCGGTAGCGCCGACCGGCCTCCACGCGCAGGCCCGGTCCCCACAACGCCAGCAGACGGCGCGCGACGCCGTGCACCCGGCCGTCGGGGTCACGTCGTGCCGCCACGGCGACGACGACGCGGCCCGTCTCCACATCCTCGAGGCGCACGGACTCGCCTTGATCGTGCAGGTGGCCTGAGACCACCAGCAGTCGTCCGGGGATTGGAAACACGATCTCCGCGCTGCGTTCCGAGCGACCCGGCGGAACGTCGAACGTGTTCACCTGCCCGGGGCGGAAGTTCACGTCGAGGACGATGGGCAGCGTGGCCACGGGGCTCGGCAGGAGGTTGGCGGGGCTCCACGTCAGGCTCAGCCTCAGGTAGACGCCCTGGACATCCTGCCCCGTTTGATTCCGCCACATCACGTACAGCCCCAAGCGCTGACCCTCGCGCATGGGTGCGCCGATCGTCTTGGGCGCTAGCGCATCTTCGCTCTCGAGCGACGCGGAGGCGATGCGCTCGGCGACGGGAGAGAAGAGGGTGCGCCGATCGTAGTTGACGAGGGTAAAGTGGTGCAGCAGGCGCCGCGACAACGGGGTCCCGCGGGCGTCGAGCACCTCCGTCGTGAAGCCGCGGAACCACCCATCCACGGGCCACGTCAGCTCCTGAGCGATCGTTCCGGGATCTTCGTCGTGCATCGCGTGCATCATGCCGGGCGGCATGGCCGCGACGTCGAACGGGCCCACGACGATGGTCATGACGCGACGCTGCTGATCGATGTGGATCCCCGCCACGGGAGGCTGGGGCGGAGAGGGGAGAGCCACCAGCAGTCCTGCCAGGAACAGAAGCATACGAGGCTCCGCGTGTTGGGGTCACGCGGAGCCTCGTCTACGGCCGTCAAGCTAGGGTCAAGAAGTCGCTAGATGCCGCGGCCTCGAGGGCGCCGGGGACGCGCACCAGGCGCGACGCCGGGACGTCGCCCACCCCCACCCTGCCCCATCCCGGGTCCCATGCGCCCACCGCCCGCGCCGCCCCGCCGCTGCGCGCGCATCTCCATCACGCGCCCCATGAGCCGCTCGCGCATCTGCTGGTACCGCGCCCGCTGGACCGGCGTCAGGTACGTCGCCATCTCGCGATCTTCATCCTGCTCGATCTTGAGCATCTGACCGCGCGCCGTCTGGTTGCCGTCCATCAAGCGTTTCACGCTGTCGGCGTTGGCCGCGACGCCCGGCTGCATCTGATCCTCGAGGGCCCGGCGCCGCTCCATTTGCTGGCGTATCAGCGTGCGGCGCTGCGTCCCGAACTTCTCCTGGCTCGCACGCAACTTGGTCGCCTGGTCGGGTGTGAGTTTTAACTCCTCCTGCACGCGCTGCGAGAACCGCTCCTCGATCTGCGCGCGCAGCCGTTCGGCCTCCGCCGTGTCGGGCCGGGCCGGAGTCACCGGCTCCTGAGCCGACAGGGTAGACGCGACCACGAGTGTGACCACCAGGACGAAGCGATTCATTAGCCCTCCAGAGAGCGCAGCACCGCTTGCAGCTGCTGCGCATCGAGATCTTCGAGATCGCCGTCGGGGAGCGTCGTGCTGCCCAGGTTCAGCGTCTCGTCCAGCGTATTCAGCACATCGCGCAATTGATCGGCGCTCAAGTCGGTCAGGTCGTCCGTGACGAGGTGCGCCCCGTGCGCTGCCCCCCCCGTCGGGCTTCCGAGCTGCCGCCACACGAGGCCTCCGCCAACCAGCACGACCACGGCCGCGGCGATCCGCAACCACGCGGGCTGCATCCAGGCCGGACGTGTGGCGCGCGCCGGCTCGCGGCGCAGCCGCTCGATCACCGCGGCGGCGAGGCGCTCCACGTCCAGCTGCTCGGCGGCTTGGACTCCGAGGCGCCGGGCGGCGTCGTGCAACTTGGCGTCTTCGTTCACTGCATCCTCTCCTTCAAGCGTTTGACGGCGTGGTGATAGTGCACTCGTGCCGCCCCTTCAGTCGTATCCAGCGCCGCGGCGATCTCGTCGTACTCGAGCCCCTGCTGCGCGCGCAACAAGAACACCTCACGCTGCAACCTGGGCAGCTCGCCGACACCCACCGCGAGCCGCGCTTCCGCCTCCCCTGCCTCGGCCCGCTCGTGCGGATCGCCGTCCCGGGCGGCGAGTCCCTCGTCCAAGGGCACCACTTTGTGTCGCGCCGCGCGCCGGCCGTGATCCTTCAGCACGTTGCCGCCGATCGTCAGGAGCCAGGTGCGGAACTGACAGTGCCCGCGGAATCGATCGACGGCCCTAAACGCGCGGATGAACGTGTCCTGAACCAGGTCCTCCACGTCGGCCTCGGGCGCGCCGGCGCCGGCCAGGAAGCGCGCCAGGGCCCGTGCGTGACGCCGCACCAGCTCCGCCGCTCCCTGCTCGTCTCCCCGCTGCCACGCGGCGATGAGCGCCGAGTCCGGAGCCGGGGAGATGCTGGCGGCGAGCGACTGGGGTTGGGCCATTGGCTCCAGGCTGTAGACGTAGCAGTTGCGTGGATATTAAGGACGGGGTACCTTCTCGATTCGAACACCCGTTCGAACCCATGCGTCCCTACGACGAACGTCTCGACCACCTTCTCGCTCAGGCCGCCCGGGTCTTTGCCGAGAAGGGGTACCACTCGACCACGATGCGTGACCTCGCGGCCGCGAGCGGGATGTCCCTGGCCGGGATGTACTACTACACGCGCAGCAAAGAGGGTCTCCTGGCGCTCATTCAGCAGCGCTGCTTCACCCGCGTGCTGGCGGGCGCGGAGCAAGCGGTGGCCGCCGCGAGGGACCCGGCAGAACGTTTGCAAGCCTTCATTCGCCATCACGTGACCTTCTTCGCCGGGCACATGGCGGAGATGAAAGTGTTGTCGCACGAGCCCGCGCGCGGCGTCGCGGCCATCAAGCGGCGTTACGTCGACCTGCTCGAGAAACTCCTCAAGAACGCGGCGCCCGACGAGGCTGCGGTCGACCGCAGCGCGGCGGCGTACGTGCTGTTCGGCATGATGAATTGGATCTACAACTGGTACGACCCCGCCGGTGAGATTGACCCTGAACGCCTGGCGGCCCTCATCACGCGTATTTTCCTCGGCGGCTTCGTCGAGGCTCCGGAGGCAAAGGTGACTCATGGCCACATTAACTGAACCCCAGATCAAGACCCTCATCCACTACACGGCCGAAGACGGGCTCGCCATCATCGAGCTCGACGATCCCCCGGCGAACACGTACACGCACGAGATGATGCGCCAGCTCGATGACGCGATCCTCAAAGCGCGTTTCGACGACGACGTGCACGTGATCGTGCTGCGCGGCAAGGGCGACAAGTTCTTCTCCGCCGGCGCGAACATCGGCATGCTCAACTCGGTCACACCGCGCTTCAAGTACTTCTTCTGCCTGCATGCGAACGAGACGCTGAACCGGCTCGAGCAGACGCCGAAGCTCACGATCGCGGCGCTCAACGGGCACACCGTCGGCGGCGGCCTCGAGATCGCCATGGCGTGCGACATCCGGCTCGCCAAGGAAAACGCGGGCAAGATCGGACTCCCCGAGGTGAACCTCGGCGTCCTCCCCGGCACCGGCGGCACGCAGCGCATGGCGCGCATCCTCGGCAAGTCGCTGTCGATCGAATTGATGGTGAAGGGCGAGCTGTTCTCGTTCGACCGCGCCAAGGAGATTGGCCTCGTCAACGAGATCTTCGACGCCAAGGACTTCTGGGGTCAAGTCTTGCTCTACGCCAAGCAGTTCTGCCCGCCCCACAAGGCCTCGAAGGCCGTCGGGTTGATCAAACGCGCGGTCCAGTCGGGCGCGGAAGTGCCCTTCGAGTCGGCGCTGGCGATCGAGCGTGAGCTGCAGCAGCAGCTCTTCCAGAGCGAAGACGCCAAGGAAGGGATCGCGGCGAATCAGGAGAAGCGGGTGGCGGAGTTCAAAGGGAAGTGAAGACCGACCTCTTCATCAATAACGAGTGGCGCCCGGCCACGGCCGGGAAACGCTTCCCCGTCGAGAACCCGGCCACCGAAGAGGTGATCGCCGAGGTCGCCGCGGGCGATGCGGCCGACGTGGACAATGCCGTCCGGGCCGCCAAAGCCTGCTTCGAGTCTTCGGCGTGGCGGGAGATGTCGGGGAGGAAGCGAGGCAAGCTCCTCTTCAAAGCGGCGGACCTGCTCGAGGCGCGGCTCGAGGAGTTTTCGCGGCTCGAGAGCGCTCAGAACGGCAAAACGCTGTTCGAGGCGAAGATCGAGCTGACGATGACGGTCAACACGCTGCGCTACTACGCGGGGTGGACCGACAAGATCGTCGGCGATACGCTCCCGGTGGACGGTCCGTTCCTCGCGTACACCCTGCGCGAACCGATCGGGGTGGTCGGCGCGATCGTGCCGTGGAATTTCCCGCTCAACATCGCCAGCTGGAAGTTCGCGCCCGCGCTCGCAGCGGGATGCACGGTGGTGCTGAAACCGGCCTCCGAAACGCCGCTCACCGCCCTGCTCTTTGGCGAGCTGGCGCTCGAGGCGGGGCTTCCGGCAGGCGCCTTCAACGTCGTCTCGGGCGGTGGGTCGACGGCGGGAGCAGCCCTGGTGCGTCATCCCGACGTGGACAAGATCTCGTTCACGGGCTCGACGGAGGTGGGGCGTCAGGTGATGAAAATGGCTGCCGAGACGAACAAACGCGTCACCATGGAGCTGGGAGGTAAGAGCCCCAACATCATTTTCGCGGACGCCGACCTGAAGGCCGCGGTGCGCGGCGCGCAGACCGGCATCTTTTACGGCAAGGGTGAAGTCTGTGCCGCCGGCTCGCGGCTCCTCGTCGAGCGGTCGGTGCACGACCAGGTGGTCGAGCAGCTCGCCGAGGGCGCGAAGAAGCTCACGCCCGGCGATCCGCTCGACAAGAATACGCGGCTGGGTGCCCTGGTATCCAAAAAGCAACAGGAAATCGTGTTGAACTACGTGAAGAAAGGCGTAGAAGAAGGGGCCAAGGTCGTCGCCGGGGGGAAGGCCGCGAAGCACAACGGCAAGGGCTACTTCGTCGAAGCGACGGTGTTCGACGGCGTGCAGCCCGAGATGACGATCGCCCGCGAAGAGATCTTCGGCCCTGTGCTCGCTGTGCTCTCCTTCGACGACTTCGAAGCCGGTGTGAAGCTCGCGAACAACACGATCTACGGGCTCGCCGCCGGCATCTGGACGAAAGACATCCAGAAAGCGCACCGCGCCGCCAAGGCGATTCGCGCCGGGACGGTGTGGATCAACTCGTACAACTTCTACGACTCGGGCGCCCCCTTTGGCGGCTTCAAGGCCTCGGGCTTCGGTCGCGACCTCGGCCGCGAGGCTCTCGACGGTTATCTCGAGACCAAGACCGTGTGGGTGGCGTTGTGAAAGAAGCATGGATTGTTGAAGCAGCAAGGACCCCGGTGGGGAAACACGGGGGCTCGCTGGCGAGCGTCCGGGCCGACGACTTGGCCGCGGTACCGATCAAGGCCGTGGTCGAGCGGTCCGGCGTCGATCCCGCATCAATCGACGACGTCATCTTCGGGTGCACGAATCAAGCGGGTGAGGACAACCGCAATGTGGCGCGTATGGCGTTGCTCCTGGCCGGCCTGCCGGTCGAGGTCCCCGGGCAGACGGTGAACCGGCTGTGCGGGTCTGGTCTGCAGGCGGTGGCGAGCGCGGCGCAGGCGATCAAGGCGGGCGAGGGCGAGACATTCATCGCCGGAGGCGTCGAGAACATGACGCGCGCGCCCTACGTGACGCTCAAGTCCGGTGAGCCGTGGAGCCGCAAGGCTCCAGAGACCGCGGACACGACGGTCGGGTGGCGTTTCATCAACCCGCTCCTCAAGAGAGAATGGACGATCGCGCTGGGCGAGACCGCCGAGGTCGTCGCGCAGCAGTACAAGATCTCGCGCGCCGAGCAGGACGCGTTTGCCGTGGAAAGTCAGCGACGTGCGAATGAGGCGTTGCAGAACTGCGTATTCAGGAATGAGATCGTAGTCGTGAACCTGCCGGACGGCACGACTTTCGCAAAAGACGAGTATCCGCGTGCCGGCACGACGCTCGAGGCTGTCGGGAAGCTCAAGCCGGCATTCAAGAAGGACGGGACCGTCACCGCGGCGACCTCGAGCGGCATCAATGACGGGGCCGCTGCCCTGCTCGTGAGTGCGAACCCCAGGAAACCGCTGGCGCGAATCGTCGCGACGGCGGTGGCGGGCGTGGATCCCAGTTGCATGGGACTCGGTCCGATCCCCGCCACGCAGAAGGCGCTCAAGCGCGCGGGCCTCACGATCGATCAGATCGATCTCATCGAGCTCAACGAGGCATTCGCCGCCCAGGCGATCGCCTGCATCCGCGATCTGAAACTCGATCCCGCCAGGGTCAACATCTACGGCGGCGGCATCGCCCTCGGCCATCCGCTCGGCTGCACCGGCGCGAAACTGCTTACGACGTTGGTCCACGCTTTACATCGTACGAAGTCTTCTTACGGTTTAGTCACCATGTGCATCGGCGTCGGCCAGGGGATCGCCATGATCGTGGAGCGCGTCTGATGGCCGCCTACGAGCGCGTCCTCGTCGAGATCGCGGGCGGGATCGGAACGATCACGATGAACCGCCCTGAAAAACTCAACGCGTTCGACTTGGGTGGCTGTACCGACCTGATCGAGGCGCTGCGGATGCTGGCGGGCTCGGACGCCGTGCGCGTGATCGTGCTGACGGGGGCGGGGCGCGCGTTCTGCGCCGGGGCCGATCTCTCGGTGCTCGCTCAGGATGGTCCGAAGCTCGTCGCCGCGGGCAAAGATATCGCGTTGATCATTCGCTCCGCGCCCAAGCCCGTGCTCGCTGCGGTCAACGGACCGGCAGCCGGCGGCGGCGCGAATCTCGCGCTCGCCTGCGACTACCGCCTGGCGTCGGAGCAAGCGTCGATCGGGCAGGTATTCCACAAGCTCGGCCTCGTGCCGGACTGGGGGGGGAGTTTCTTCCTGCCCCGCCTGGTCGGCATTTCGAAGGCAGCCGAGCTGGTGTGGAGCGCCCGCATGGTCCCGGCCGCCGAGGCCGCGCAGCTCGGTCTCTTCGATCGCGTGGTTCCTCAGGCCGACCTTGGGGCGGCAACGAAACAGCTCGCCGAGACGTGGGCAGGAATGGCGCCGCTCGCCGTGCGCAAAGCAAAGGAAGCGCTGTATCGCTCGGAACGGAGCACGCTGTCCGAGATGCTCGACCTCGAGATCGCCGATCAAACCGTGCTGTTTCAGACTCCCGAAGCCCGTAACCTGATCAGGAGCCGCTGAATGGTTCGCAAGCTGGGCAACTTCGACGACTGGATCGACTACTTCCGCTACTGGCAGGACTCGATCGGCTTGCCGCAGGGTGAGCTCCGCACCTTCACGTTCGATGCGAAGTTCGGCGATCCGGAGGTGCCCCACATCGAGTTCGGGCATTACAAGGGCCAACGCAAATGGCCGACCGTGATGCACATCCCCGACCAGCGCATCCGTGACGCGCTCCTCAACCTGATCGTCTATCAGGGCGATACGGAGTTCGCGTCGGTGGAGCAGCAGCGCAACCTGCTGCACCACGCGCCCTCGGACTACGACCTGCTCTCCCTGCAACGCGTGATGACCGAAGAGATGCGGCATGGGTGGCAGATGTCGTACCTGCTGTGCACGCACTTCGGCGATGAGGGCAAGCGCGAAGCCGCGAAACTGCTGGACCGCCGTGCCGACGAAGGTGAACGGCTGCTCGGCTCGTTCAACGAGATCGTCGACAACTGGCTCGATTTCTTCACGTACACGCAGTTCATCGACCGCGACGGCAAGTTCCAGCTCAAGATGCTGTCGGTGTCGGCGTTCGACCCGTTGGCGCGCTCGATGGGCCCGATGTTGAAGGAAGAGTCGTTCCACCTGGGCACCGGCAACAACGGCCTGCTGCGCATCGTGAAGGCCGGCAAGATGCCCCCCGAAGTGATCCAGCGGTTCTTCTATAAGTGGATCCCGACGGCCTTCGACCTGTTCGGCACCGACAACTCCTCGTCGGCGCATTGGGCCTATGTGTGGGGGCTCAAGGGCCGCTACGACGAACGCGAAAGCATCGGCGAGCCCGACAAGGCCCAACTGAACGAGTACGCGCGCGGCCTCTATCGCCAGGAAATCGTCAAACTGGTCGAGCGGCTCAACATGTTCATCCCGGAACGCGAGCGGCAGCTCAAGGTGCCCGATTTGAAGTTCAACCGCCGCATCGGCCTCTACGCGCACAAACACTTCAACGTGGACGGCGAGCCCCTGGACGCGGCGAAATACCCGGCCTACCTCACGTCGGTGCTGCCCCGCCCCGAAGACATCGCCGTCGTGCACGCTATCGAGAAGGAGCCTGACTGGATCGAGCCGAAAAAGGCGGACAGTCTCGGGTGAGGTCCGGCGTCTCCCCGCTCGTCATCGCGCACCGCGGCGCCTCGAGCATCGAGCTCGAGAACTCGCTGGCGGCGTTCCGGGCCGCGGCGCCACAGGGCGCCGACGGTGTCGAGCTCGACATCCACTCGACCGCCGACGGCCAACTCATCGTCCACCACGACGAAACGATCGACGGGACGCATATCGCCCAGTCGAGCGCCCGCGCGATCGCGGCGCTGCGGCTCAAGAACGGGGAGGCGGTGCCCACCCTGGCACAGGCGCTGGCCGCCATTGCACCGCGACTCCAGGTGTTCATCGAAGTGAAGACGCTCGACCCACGGTGGGACGCGCGCCTGTTCGAGGCCATGGATCGTGGCCCCAACCCCGCGGGCTACGCCATCCACGGCTTCGACCATCGCATCGTCCGGCGGCTCCGTGATAAGCGCCGGGAGCTGCGGTGCGGCGTGCTGTCGAGCTCGTATCCGGTCCGGCCTCTCGCCGCGTTGGAGGATGCCGGCGCGTCGATCCTGTGGCAGGAGCGCACGGTCACCGACGACATGCTGCTGCGCGCCCTCCACGACGCGGGTCGCAGCGTATTCGTGTGGACGGTGGACGAACCGGCGGACCTGACGCGGTTCGTGGCGTTGGGCGTCGACGGGCTCTGCACCAACGTGCCCGCCCGCGCGCGCCAGGCGGTCGACGCGTCGCGCGCGGCATGACCCTTCCCGCTTCTCGCTTCCCCCTTCCCCGAGTCGCCGTGGTTGGCGCGGGCACCATGGGTCACGGGATCGCGTACGTCGCGGCCCTCGCCGGGTGCGAGGTGGCGCTCACGGACAGCCGGGCCGACGCCCTCCCGCACGCCACCGCGCGGATCGATGCGCTCATCGCCGGGGCCGTCACGCGCGCGAAGCTCGACGGCCAACAGGGGACGGCCCTCGCCCGGCGCGTGCGCATCGAGCGCAATCTGGACGACGCGGTTCACGGCGCCGCCGTGATCATCGAAGCCGTGGTCGAAGATCTCCAGGTGAAGCAGCGACTGTTGGCCAACGTGGAGCGCGCGGCGCCGCCGGACGCGCTGCTGGCGTCGAACACGTCGTCGCTGTCCATCGGCCATCTCGCAGGGGCGCTAAGCACGCCGGGCCGGCTCGTGGGGATGCACTTCTTCAATCCTGTCCACCTGATGAAGCTGGTCGAGATCGTCACACACGATCGCACGGCGCCGGGGGTCAGCGACCGCGCCGTCACCTTCGCGCGGCAGCTCGGCAAGGAGCCGATCGTCGTGAAGGACTCACCCGGCTTCGCGTCGAGCCGGCTGGGCGTGGTCCTCGGCCTCGAGGCCATGCGCATGCTCGAGCAAGGCGTCGCGAGCGCGGAGGACATCGACAAAGCAATGGAGCTTGGCTACAACCATCCGATGGGCCCCCTCAAGCTCACCGACGTGGTGGGGCTCGACGTACGCCTCGCGATCGCGGAGTACTTGTACGCCACGCTCAAAGTGCCGCACTTCGAGCCTCCGGCGATTCTGCGGGACAAGGTGAAGAAGGGCGAGCTGGGGAAGAAAACGGGAAAGGGGTTCTACTCCTGGAGCACCTGATCCGCGTCACGGACGTCCACGTCCACATTCAGCCGTGGCGGGACCTGAAACCGCAGGTCCAAGAGGCCATGCGGAAAGGCAAGGAAGCCCACTGGGACTTCCTCCTCTCGCTCATGGACGATCCCAAGGCCCTGCTGGAAGTCATGGATCGATCGCACGTGTGGCGTGTGGGGCTCGTGAACTACCCGAGTCCCGATGTGATGGGCTTCGACGACTCGACGAACACGTTCGCCGCGAAGTATGCCCGCGCCAACCCCGAGCGGCTCATGCCCTACGGCGGCGTGCACGCGCGTTTCACGAAGGACCCGAAGGGCGACGTGGACCGCCTCATCGACCTCGGCATCCGCCTGCTCAAGATTCACCCGCCCCACCAGTGTTTCGCCGCCAACGCGTATACCGAGGGCCTCGACGCGCTCGGGAAGATCTATCGGCGCTGCGAGGAGCGAGGCCTGCCGGTGATGATCCACACCGGCACGTCGATCTTTCCCGGCGCGCGCTCGAAGTACGGCAACCCGATGGAGCTCGACGACGTCGCCGTCGACTTCCCCGACCTGCAGCTGGTGATGGCACACGGGGGCCGGCCGCTGTACATGGAAGAGGCGTTTTTCATTCTGCGACGTCACGGAAAGGTCAGGCTCGACGTGTCGGGCATTCCGCCCGCCAAGCTGCTGGAGTACTTTCCCCGCCTTGCCGAGATCGCGGACCGGGTGCTGTGGGGGACCGATTGGCCCAGCCCGGGCGTGAAGGATCTGCGGCAGAACATCGACCAGTTTCTGGCGCTGCCGCTCTCCGACTCGCACCGGAAGGCGATTCTCGAG
>Ga0193723_1000126_pt1 | contig 25799 bp, 22 predicted proteins | sample H2m2metaG_FD_143042 | JGI IMG/M metagenome (GOLD analysis project Ga0193723, IMG submission 143042) | Soil microbial communities from a riparian zone of the East river system, Colorado, United States - H2m2 | ecosystem: Environmental > Terrestrial > Soil > Riparian zone | place: USA: East River...
GCTGGCTTTCTCTCAGATCATCACGCTGTACGTGACGCCCGTCGTCTACACCTATCTCGACGCCTTCCAGCACCGCTTCGGACGCCGCGCGAAGCGCGCAGTCGAAGCGCCCGCTGCGGCCGACTGAGGCTACGGTTTCGGAATGGCGTCGACCCGAACGTTGGCGGTGATGCCGCTTCCGATGACGAACTGGTAGGTCCCCACCCGCGCGGCCTTAAGCGTCACGACGATGGCTGAGTCCGCCGACTCGAGATTGATGAGCTGGAGATCCTGTTGCCGCACGCTGAGGCGCGCGCGGCCGGCCTTCAGTGCCTGACCGAGACCGTCGATCGACGTCTCATTGCCGTACAAATCGCGTGCCCGCAGGCGGAGGGCGAATGGCACACCGACCTGCACCACGATCGCCCGCCCGTTGACCACTTCGCCGTTGCGGTCGAGGATCAACGAATCGATCGAGCCAGGCTCGGCACGCAGCGTGGCGACGCGCTCGACGGAATCGATACTTGCGAATACCGCGGCCTCACCCGCCCGCGCCCCGAGGACGACATCCAGCCGCACCCGGCCATTCGAATCGAGCACCGCGGTTTCCGGCGTGACGCGCGCATTGAGGGCGCGGAAACGGACTGTCCGGCCCGAAGCGGGCGCCCCCTGCACCGTCCGGGCGCGGAAAATCAGCGGCTCGCTCAGCGCGTTGCCCACCGGAGCGGACGGAGACGCGACTGGCAGAAAGCCGGTGTTGACGCCCGAGAGGCCGGCCGGCGCTGAGATCTCCAGGTCGACCGGCGCCAGACCGCGCACCCGCACCTGGACTGATGCGCCGCGCGCCACGGCGTTCGCAAGGAGCGTAAATGCGGCGCGCCCGGCGGAATCCGTGATCGCAGTGAGCGGCGCGCCGATGCCGCCATTCAGATCGACAGGCTCGCCCGCCACCGGATTCCCCAGCGAGTCCGTGACCACCGCAACGATGCTGGCCGTCGAGTCGGTGCTCCGAAACGCGATGTAGTCAGGCGTCACACGTATCCGCCCGGGACGGGAGGATTTCACCGACAGCAGCACCGCCGGTTGGCCCGGCAACGTTGCGCCGGCGCCGGTACGGATTTCGAACTGATGCGCGCCCACGCGGGAGACGGTTGGGAGCCGGAACACGGCGATCCCGCTGTCATCGGTCACCGCGGACGCGTCGTGCGGCAAACCAAGCGCGGTGGTTCCACGCAGCGACAAGGTGGTGCGCCGGATTGGGGTGCGTCCCCGGCTCAGGCGAACCCGGACAGTCGGCGCGGCCCCGGCGGTGATCGTGATCTCCGCGGGCTGCGCGACGGCCGTGGTGGGTTGGGCCGGTTCCACACTCGGCGCGGCGTTGCCGGCGGAAGTCGTGGTACGACGGGTGTCGCAGGCAGCTGCGCTTGCAATCACCTCACCCCCGGCACCGGCGGTGCGCAAATCGGCCCAGTCCCGCTCGGTGGGGTGGAACGCGAGACAGCTGCGGCGCACGACGTCCGCCACTTCGGTCTGGGCGAAGAGCGGATTGGTCAGCAGCCGGATCAGCTCGGTCTTGTCGAGTGGCGGCGGTGACTGCGCGGAAAGCGGCGCGACGATCGAAGCGAGAAGGAAAACACCGAGGCCGGAGCGCACGCTACGGCCGGGCACAGGCCGAACGCTCGAACCGCGCTTCCACTGCCCGCACGTCCGCGTACAGGCTCTTGTCACGCGCGTCGCGCGCGGGATCCGAGCCGGCCATCAGGTCCTTTCGCGCCATGTTGTACGCCAGCCAGCCATCTTCCACCTGCAGCAGACCGCGCGCCAAGCCCGGGCAACCCATCCTCCGGGTATCGAACATGCGCGCCCGCATATCGAACGCGGACATTGCAAGTGCCAGCGTGTCCGCCCGGCGGTCCAGGACCGCCGTGTCGCTCACTGCCGAGCCCGCTGCAGGGGAATCGGCACCGGCCCGGCTGCTGGAGACACCGGCGCGAGGTCCGATGAGCCCGTATATCGCGGTCACCAAAACGGCACCCGCAAGGGCACTTGCGACATAGGCCACAGGTTTGGCGATACGCTTGAACCGACGGCGCTTTTCCGGCTGGGGTTCATCTAATGGATCCGCTTCGGGGAAGAGCACGGCACGGTTCTCCCGCGCGGTCGCACTTGGGGGCGCGGGCGACGGGCGGCGCGTGGTGGCGGGCTCGAAGGCCTGCGCGGCAACCGGCCTCAACCCGAGATCCGGACTCGACTCCGACATGGCGTCCACGGGGAGAAGGGGGCCGCAAGTCCCGTACTCCCGCAACCGGCCGACCTGACCACGGCAGACTTGCAACACGTTGTCTACAGGTCTAGGACCTGTAACAGATCTGCAACACTCACTCGTCCCGGCCGGTATGTTGAACCCGTGAGCGCGACGCACCTGGCATCCATCAGTCGCCGCGGCGGTGACGACACCGCCTTCCCGTTCACCGTTCCGGCGATCCGTTCATTGGAGCAGCTCCCGCTGGACGCCACCGTGACGTTCTTCGTCGGCGAGAACGGATCCGGAAAATCGACGCTGCTCGAGGGCATCGCCGCCGCCGCGCGGCTCCCGGCCATCGGCAGCGCCGACGTGCCGCGCGATGAAACGTTGGCCGCCCAGCGCCCCCTCGGCAAAGCGCTCCGCCTGAGCTGGCAAAAGAAAGCGACCCGGGGTTTCTTCCTGCGCGCCGAAGACTTTTTTGGCTTCGCCAAGCGGCTGGCGCGCGAGCGCGCCGAGCTGCTGCTGGAGATGCGGGAGGTTTCGGAGCAGTACCGCGCGCAGGATCGATCGAAGTATGCGGAGGGACTCGCTCAGGGCCCGCTGGCGTCCTCACTCGCGGGGATGGAGCAACGCTACGGCGTGGACCTCGACGCAAACTCACACGGGCAGAGTTTTCTCAAACTGTTTCAATCCCGGTTCGTGCCCGGCGGGTTATACCTGCTGGACGAGCCCGAGGCCCCGCTCTCGCCGCAGAGCCAGCTCGCGTTGCTCGCGATGATCGGGGACATGGTGAACCGGGACGCCCAGTTCATCATCGCGACGCATTCACCGATGCTGCTCGCCTTCCCCGGCGCGCAGATCTACAGCTTTGACCAGACGCCGATCGCTGCGGTTGCCTATGAGGAGCTGGATCACGTCCGGTTGACGCGGGACTTTCTGAACGCGCCGGAGCGATATCTGAATCAGATCTTCGATAAAAAGACCCCCTCTACGCAACGCGGAGAGGGGGCCAGGGGGTGAGGCCGGGGACGGCAGGGGAGGTTACCGAATCCCGATCGACACCCCGATCTGATACACACGCATGTCCACCGGCGTCGTGACTTGGCGTGCGGTGAAGCTTCCGTCAGAGTTCTGCGTCAGCCCTCCGGCCGGCACGTACGTCACGCGATCGTGCCGCACTCCGCGAGCGGCAATGTCGATCGCGATCGGTGTGTGACCGGCCGTAATGCCGAGGAGCACGCCGGCCCCCGCGGACCGCATCCAGGTCGTGTGACCGTCGAGCCAATCGCTGGCAGAGCAGCCACAGCTGTTGTAGCTGGCATTGCTCCAGAACAGAGATCCGCCCATCGTCGCAAACCCGTAGAACCGCAATGCGCCGTTGCCCAAGGTCACTTGCGGGCCGGCGCCAAGAGTGCCGATCTGTGAAGTGGTAGAAACACCGTAGCCCTGGTACGACACGTCGTACGCCATCCAGGCACCCTCGACACGAAGCGCGAGCGCGCCCCCACTCGTCACACCGAAGATCGAGAGCCCGGCGGCGACATCGCCATTCCGGCTGAATTCACCGAGCGGCTCAGCGACGACGAAGTCGGCGCCGAAGCTCCCTTTGCCGCCGCGGTGGACTTCACGCAGTGCCGAGCGCTGGCTCGCGAGAGGAGTCGTAACGAGCGCCAGGCCGAGCACCGTCATGCCGATCCGCCGCATAATCGCCGTCCTGTGAGAGTGGGAATGGGCTGCGCGTAGCGGAAAGGCAATGCACGTGCCAAGCTTTTCTCCCTATGGCAGCGCGCCTGGCGTGACCTCAAAAAGGGACATTTGGGAGCGGCGATGGACCAGATCAGCTACGACGACTTTGCCAAGATCGACATTCGCGTCGGCCGGATCGTGCAGGCCGACGTCTTTCCCCAGGCGCGCAAACCCGCCTACAAACTGCGCATCGATTTCGGGGCAGCGATCGGCGTGAAGAACTCGAGCGCACAAATCACGAAGTACTACGAGCCGCAGGACCTCGTCGGGAAGCTGGTGCTGGGGATCGTCAACTTCCCGCCACGTCAGATCGCGACGTTTTTTTCGGAGGTGTTGACGTTAGGTGTGATTCTTGGGGAGGGTGACATCTGCCTGGTGCACCCCGACCGCGACGTGCCCTTGGGATCCCGCATTGCCTGAGCTCGTTCCGAACCGTCGCTCGACGTAATCCTCGAGAATGCGCAGGAAATCGGCGACGATCGAGTCGCCTTTCAGCGTGATCTTGAGCGCGCCGTCCACGTACACCGGCGCGCGCGGCTCCTCCGCGGTGCCCGGCAATGAAATGCCGATGTCGGCGTGCTTCGATTCTCCCGGCCCGTTCACGACGCATCCCATCACCGCGACGCGCAGCTCCTCCGAGCCGGGATAGCGCGCCTGCCAGGCGGGCCGCTGATCGCGCAGATACGTCTGGATTTGCTCCGCCATTTCCTGAAAGAACGTGGACGTAGTACGACCGCAGCCCGGACATGCGGTGACCTGCGGCGTGAAGCTCCGGATCCCCAGCGACTGGAGGACCTGCTGGGCGACCTGCACCTCCTCGGTCCGATCGCCGCCGGGTCGCGGCGTGAGCGACACGCGAATCGTGTCCCCGATCCCTTCCTGCAGCAGGATCGACAGGCCCGCGGTACTCGCGACGACACCCTTCGTGCCCATCCCAGCCTCGGTGAGGCCGAGGTGCAGCGGATAGTCGGACCGCGCCGCGAGCATTCGATAGACCGCGACGAGGTCCTGAACGCCGGAGACCTTGGCCGAGAGGATGATGTCGTCGTGCGGCAACCCACATTCCTCCGCGAGCTGGGCGGAGCGCATGGCGCTTTCGACCATGGCATCCATCGTCACGTCGCGCGCGTCGCGCGGCTCGGCGAGAGCCGCGTTCGCGTCCATCATTGCGGTGAGGAGCTGCTGATCGAGGCTGCCCCAGTTCACGCCGATACGGACGGGCTTCCCTTCGCTGACGGCCACCTGGATGATCGTGCGGAAGTTGTCGTCGCGGCGCTTCGTGCCGACGTTGCCCGGATTGATGCGGTACTTCGCGAGGGCGCGCGCACACTCGGGATACTTGGTGAGCAGCAGGTGGCCGTTGTAGTGGAAGTCGCCGATGACCGGCACATCGACGTCGGCCACGATCGCGGCAACCGCGCGCGCCGCCTCATCGGTGTTCACGGTCACGCGCACCAGCTCGCTGCCGGCCGCGTGCAACGCACGCACCTGCGCGGCCGTCGCGGGGATATCGGCAGTGTCGGTGTTGGTCATCGATTGGACGACGATCGGATGGGCACTGCCCACCGGCACGCCGCCCACGCTGACCGTCACGGTGGAGCGTCGAGTGGTCACGGGGACTGAAATATAGCCCCCGCCGGGGCTAGAAGATCTTGTCTTGGATCACCACGCGGATCACGAGCGCCGTGAGGGCGCCCTTACCGGTCACCGGGTTGAGGCCGGGGTTGGTGCCGGTTGCGGTGATGCGCATCCAGAGCGTGTCCTTGGTGAAGAGCGTGTTGACGGTGGGACTCAAGTCTCCCGAAATGGTCACCGGGACGGTTTGCGCGCCGTTCACACTGGTCGCGGGAATGTTGAGCGCCGCGGGTGCGGTGGTCGTTCCCGCCGAGTCGGCGGCAAAAAAGAGCTGGAAGCCGATCGTGCCCGAGCCGGCGGTGTTGATGAGATCGGCGTTGCCGGTCGTGATCTTGACGGAGTCCACGATCACGACCGGCAACGCCGATCTCATCAAGATCCGCTGAAACGTCGACGCCGTGCCCGATGAGCTCGGCGGGATGACATAGGGAATCGTGTCCTTCCCGCTCCCAGCCATGAAGCTGTAGACGTCCACGTTGAAGATCACTTTCCCCTGGCCACAGGCCGCGACGAACACCAGGAGAGCGGCAGCAAGAGCTTTCATGGGTCGACCCTCAATAGATCGAAATCGCCGTGGCCATCGTGATGGCCCGCTGCGTCGACAGTGAATTGCTGTGGGTAAAGAACCCGACGTCCAGCCCAAGCGGACCGAGGCGCAGGCCGCCGCCAAAGCCGAACTGCATTTTCTTCCGCTGGTCACGCGACACCCCGCCCCGAATGGCGAACGGGCCGGTGCGCTGCTCGACGCCGACATGGATCACCGTCCCGCGGCCCGAGTTGACCACGTCACCGCCGACGGTCGTGCCCGTGCCCATTCGCAGCGCCGCGTTCGCGATGTACGTAATGGGCAGCTTGGTCTTCGACTCGACGTGATTGGTATCGAGGGCCGTGACCAGCTTGCCGGTCGTGGTGATGTACGAGACGCTCTGCACTTTCGTATCGGACCACGTCAGCCGGGCGCCGATGTCGTTCACGCCCACGCCGACCTCAAACGGGCCATTGACCCACACGATCCCCACGTCCCCGCCAATGCCATGGCCATTGGGCTTGTTGGACGTCCGCAGCGTGTCGGAGATGCCCGCTGCCGGCGTGGTCCCAAAGATCGGATTGCCGACCACGATCTGCGCGGGACCAGTCAGGCGCCCGTACGTCGCGCCCAGGTAGTAATGGACCGCGCCTCCGAGGTACAAGCCGTCGTCGCTCTTTGGATCGGCACCATGGGTGAGGCGTCCTGCGAAGCCGACCGTGGGCGCCAGGCCCGCCTGCGCCAGCGCGTCGCTCAAGAGCGCGAGCGTATCTCCTGGCTGCACACCCGTGACCGTATCGGTGAGCGCATGACGCAGCGCGCTATCGAGCGTGAATGCGACGTTGTACTGAAGGAAGCCCATCACCCCGATGTGGAAGCCACCGAACCCGGCGCCGGCATCGAACAACCGGCTCGTGCTGCCGAGCCCGAAGTCCTGTTCCGGAATCAGCACTCGCGAGCCGCCGAGGTTCATGATCAGCTGATTCTTGCCGATCGTGAATTCGACGTTGTTGGTCGGGACCGGGGACTTCTTCACGTCGATGAAGATTGGCGGATTGAAGATGATGTTCGTCAGCGCGAATGGGTTGAACGCCGGTGATTTCGGATCGAACATCGGGTCGCTGCCCAGCTGATTGATCGGATGATCCTTAAAGAATTTGATGAGCCCGAACGGCACCGGGATCGAGAACTTCGGCGTTCCCGAGGTCTGACTGTTCGTTTTCAGCGCGCGATAGGCAGGATTGAACCGACGGGCGTTGCCGTCACGGCTGAGCGAAACCCCTCCCATGCCGTAGCGCCGCGCGTCGAACGAAAACTGCGCGCGGGCCGTGCGCAGGGGAGCGAGCACGAGCAGAGCGAGTGCAACAGCGACGACTCCAGTTCGCACAATGCACCTCGGACGGGGGAAGGCCGCCACAACTTTGCACATTGTGCCCGATTTTTCCATTGTTTGGTGTGAGCAAGGTCACCCAAACCCGCTTCAGGGGGCGGTCTGGAGCGTCAGAGTGACCCGTGTCCCTTTGCCGGGGTCGCTTTCGAGCGTGATCACGCCGCCCCAGCCCTCCACCAGGCGGCGCGCGATTGCCAGTCCGAGCCCGGCGCCGCTCGACGTCGTCGAAAACGTCGGCTCGAAGACGCGCGGGAGGACCTCCGCCGGAATCCCGCGGCCATCGTCGGCGACGACCAACTGCCGGCCGCTCGCCGCAATCTGGACGGTCACCCGTTTCGCATCGGCATTCCGCGCGTTCTCTAGCAGGTTTACGAGCACTTCCTTGACTTCGTCCCTGCGCGCGAGCGCTGGTGGCGGCGCCCCGTTGCTGGTTCGGACCTCGAACCGCGGCGCCTCGCCGAGGTCGTAGAGCTGGACGACTTCGCGGGCCGTCGCCGCGAGATCCACCGGCTCCAGCGGCGGCAGTTCGGCGCCTCCCCCTCCCCCTCCCCCTCCCCCGCCCTCGGACGGCGCGCCGAAACGCGCGAACGCGCGCGCGATTCCGTCCAGCCGGTCGATTTCCTCCAGAATCCGCTCTGACGTTTCCTTGAGCGTCGCCTCGAACGTCGTGGATTCACCCTTCCCGCGAATCCGCTGCAGATGCTGGATCCCGAGCCGAATCGGCGTGAGCGGATTCTTGATTTCGTGAGCCACCTGGCGTGCCATCTCGCCCCACGCGAGTACGCGCGCCGCGCGCGTCAGCGCCGTCGCATCGTCGAGGGCGATGACGCAGCCGTCGGGCGCGGCCCCCAGCAACGCGAGCTGCACGCGAATCTGCCGCCCGCCGACCTCGAACTCGCGCTCCTGAATGTCGTCGCGGTTCGCGGCGATGAACTGAGCGACCGCCTGCCACACGGGCGCCCATCCCGCGGCGGTCGTTTGCGGCAGCACGTTGCCGGGCGCGAGCGTTTCGGTTCCGCCCAGCACCAGCTCCGACGCGCGGGGGTTTGCCATCGTGACCCGGAGCGCGTCATCCACCGCGATCACGCCGGTCGCAACGTTCGCCAGGACACGGGCGGTGCGGAGCCGGGCTTCTTCGAGTGCGGCCTGGCTGCGCCGCACGTCGGTGGCCATGCGTTCGAACGCGCTGAGCACCGGCGCGAATTCCCGTGGCGTGCCGGGCGGGAACGCGGGCGGCTCGCTGCCTCGGCCCACGGCGATGGCGGCCTCGCGCAACGCCGCGACTGGTTTGGCGAGGCGACGGGCCGCGACGCCGGCGAGATATATCGCCGCCAACAAACCGATGACGGTGCCGAGCACGAGGGCGAGCGCGAGATCCTCCTGCTGCTGGCGCACGCTTTCGTCGTCCAGCAGCCGTGGCACCGCGAGAATCGCTTGCTCACCGGGGGCGCCTGGACCGACCACCTTGTACCCAATCCGCGTCCGGCGACCGGCCGCCCGCGCGTCCGTCGTCAACTCGAGCTCATCCGTGCTGATCGCCTGGAACGCCGAGCTCGCGAGGAATGGATCGACGAGTCCCAACTCTGCCAGCACGGGCGAGGTAGTCCCGATCAAGACCCCGCCGCGGTACAGCCACAGCTCGGCATCGAGACGGCGGCCCAACTCCGCCAGCGACTGCCGGACCGCGTCGGGGCTCTCGAGCGCAACAGCCGCCGCGCCGCTCGCGGCGTCCCGGAGGGTCTGCCGAATCAAGAGGTCACCCGCGCGGCGCGATTCGTCGGCGAGGCGCGCGAAACTCCACGCGGCAAACGCGAGCACCGGCAGAACGAGAAACACGCTGAGTACCGCGGTGAGTTGCGCTCGATAGCTCGTGCGCAACGTGGTGATGACTGTCGCAATCCGGGGTCGCCACCCCTCGGCAATGACGAGCCCGAATATCCAGATGCCGGCCAGCAGTGCGACATCGAGCGCAACGACCAAGACGCCACGGACCAGGAGCGTCCACGGTCCGCGGAGGTCCACGCGCAGGTGCACGTGGCTGCCACCCTCGGGCAACTCAATCCGCCGCTCACCGCGCGCGGACCACTGGTCTCGGCGCCACTGCACGGCGTTGCTGACCTGCTGTGTCTGCGTCTGGGAGGGAAGCGAAAGCGTAATCGTGTAGGGCGGCTCCACACTCGGTGCGCCGTGGAGAAACCTCGCAACCCGGTCAGGCGGCAGATATTGCGTCCGCGGGCCGACAGCGACGGTCAGGACGGTGCCATTGGCGAGCGGAGTCAGAAGGACATAGTGAATGCCGGGGCTCCGCGGCACACTCTCGACACACGGCCCTTCGACCGTGCGCGCCAAGGTCGATAACAGCCCGGGGGAAAGATCGAGCGATGCCAGCCGCAGCTCGGCGAGAAGCCCGCCGTCACTACTCCACAACCCGAGCATCGCGGGATAATCCTGAGCGACGAGCGGCGATGTCGCCCACAGCGCATACAGATCTCCCGCGCTGCGCGGCGGCGGGTGCGAGGGATCGGCGACCTGCTGGCTCAGCCGCTCGAGCAATGCGACCGCGATCGCGTCGCCCTCCTGGCCGAGGCGCTGCCCGTCTCGGGTGGCGAGCGCGAGCCGGCCTTCGACGGCAGCGCCCCAAGCCAGCAGCGCGCCCGCGGTCCCCGCCACCACCGCCATGCCGACCAGCGCCCAGCGACGCGGTGCCGGAAGAATCACGCCGGCCAGCGCGGGCAACCACAGAAACGTGTACCACTCCGGCCAAGCCCCATGGGGGTCCCACAGCCAGAGACCGCCGATGGCCGCGAGCGCACCCCACGCACACGCCGCCGGGAGCGCCCAGCCCACGCGCACGGGCTCAGCCGAGCCGCGAACCAATGCCGCCGCCAGCAGGATGATGGCCATCGCCGTCACTGCGAGCGCGGTTTGCCAGGACAACCAGAGACCGATACTCACCCCGGCGGCCGGCGGGGCGATGCCCCGGCCGAAATAGCGCACCACATACGGCGCGAACAAGATGAGCAGCGTGGCCGCCGCGATTCCCCACCAACGCCGCTGGACCCCGCGCCGCCATAACCAGCCGGCTGCAAGCAGGAGCAGGACCCCAGAGACGAAGAGCGAGCCGGCGGACGTCCCGATAATTCCGGCGGGGCGATAGAATGTCGCGGGTGAAAACCAGGCGGCGGGCCCCATCGGCGCTCGCACCAGCGTCCACGCGGAGACGATGGCGACGGCCCAACGCCCTCGGCCCTGGGTGGCGGTGACGAGCAGGAGCACCAGCAACGCACCGAGCGTGAGGCGCGCGAACCACGCGGTGCGCGCGAGGGCCGCGAGCTTCGCGTCCCCCTGCGAGGGTGGGATGGTCTGCACCGAGAACAGCGTGTCGCCATGCTCGCACCCGCTCGGCGGCGGGCAAATCTCGAAGACACTCGAATCGCGTGGCCCGAGCCCCGACGGGAAAAACCGCAGTGCGACATCGTGCTTGCGCTCGAACGCCGCGGCGATCGAGCGATCGCCGTCGGCAATTTCCGGCGCAGCCCAGAGGAGCACGTCGCCGACGGCCACGCCGTCATGCGTCTGGCGCCGCGCCTCGAGCACCGCGTAGAATGGAGTCATGACCGCTTGCAGCTCAGTCGTATCCGGCAGAGACCTGGGAATCATGCGGTGCCTACCCAGCCAGGCGATGGGAGGCGCGTTGAGATCTGCCGGGAGGATGGCGACCCCGCGCTCGATCGCCTGTCTTCCACCTACGTCCTCACGCAGCTGGTCAAACATCTCAGGCCTCGGGAGCGTTGAGGCCTTCGCGGCGCGTTCCGCCAGGCGGCGGGCTTCAGCGATCGCCGATCCGAGCGCGTGCTGCAGGTCGCGCGAGGTGGCCGGCACACGCGACTCCCGCAATGCGGGCCAGCAACACTCGATCCGCGAGACGCGCAGCGCCCCGCCGCCGACGATCACGCCGAGCAGCAAACTGGCGAGCGCCGCGGCGATGCTCATCTTGTGGCGCGGAGCGGGCAGCCGCACAGCAAGCGCGACGGCGCCGAAGCCGGCCACGCCGGCGAGCGCGGCCCACACGACCGCGTCGCCGCGGAGCCACTCGGCCGTCGCCAGACTCACCAAGCAACCGGCGATTACGACGTGAGTTTGCCGCTGCACTTGAGCGTTCTCACCCCCGACGCGGTGCGCGCCGCCCTCGCGCGCGACTCACGATTGTTGGTGCCCGTAGGCACCTGCGAACAACACGGACCCCATCTCCCGCTGGGCTGTGATACGATAATCGTCGAGCGGCTCGCCGATGACTTGTCGGCCGGTTTTGGCATCCTGCGGGCGCCTACGGTCCCGTACGGCGTGAACACCGCCACGAAGCGACCCTACCCCGGAAACGCCGCGGTGCGCCGCAAGACGTTGCACCGCTGGATGAACGATCTGCTGAGCTCCTGGGAGCAGGGCGGCGTCGATACTTTCATTATTCTTACCGCGCACGGCCACGACCCGCACCAGGAAGCCCTGTCGACCCTCCTCACACAGCGGGCGCGCGTGTTCACCGTAGACATCTTTGCGCTCGATTTCACCGACTTTCTGGAAGATCCCGGCGGCCCCGTACACGGTGGAGAGCTCGATACCTCACTCATGCTGTATCTCGCGCCAGAGCTGGTCCGCATGGAGCTCGCGCAGGACTATCCCCTGACCGAGCGTCAGGTCGCGCGGTACTGGCGGCGCGCCGCCGGCCCCGTCCCCGCCCTGTCCCCCGGCTCCGTGGGGCGGCCCAGCCTCGCGTCAGCCGAAAAGGGCGCGCGTCTGTATAAGATGATTCATGACCGCATCGCGACGCGAGTTTTGGGAGCGGTAGCCGCATGAGCGCATGTCTGCTCGCCCTGGCGCTACTGCAAGCTGCGGGATCACCCGCGGACGAGGGCGTGCTCATCGTTCGCATCGACACGCTCGAGGTCGCGCGCGAGTCGTTCCGGTTGACCCACGGGCGATTGTCTCGCGGCGATGCCGGTTGGACGCTGGCCACGACGATCCGCTACGATCGCGCGCGGCCGGTGGTGGTCCTCGCGCCCATTCTCGAAGTGAACAGCGACACGATGCCCGCCACGCTGCAGTACGACGTCGCCGATCCACGGCAGCCCTCGCGCATTCTCGGCGAGCTGGGCCGGGGACGGTTCACCGTCCGGCTCGTCGCGCGCGCCACGGAGCGCGCCCGGGAATTCCCGACCGGACAGCGAGCGGTGGTGCTCGACGATTCGGTGTTTGCGCTCTACGTCTTTGCGGCATGGCGGGCGACGTCCGAGCCGGCCACGCTGACTGCCATCTTCCCGCGGGGTCTCCGGCGCGATGTCGTTCAGATCCACGACCTGGGGATGGCATCCACGACGCTCAATCGAGACCCCGCCCGCTTGCGGCACATCGTCCTGGGCACGGAGGGTCAGAGTACAGTCAATCTCTGGCTGGATGAAGCTGGGCGACTCATGAAGGTGGAAATCCCCTCCCGACACCTCGTCGTCGAGCGTCTCGCCGGTAGCTGACCTTGCTGTGGTAGTCCCCCCGGCTAGGTTCCTGTCGCAGGCCGAAACCGCTGTCGCTACTCGCACGTAGGGCGCTTCGACCTCACGACATATCTTTTCAAGGACGACCATGAAACAAGTGTTGCTCGTGGCAGGCCTTCTGTTAGGCCCCGCCGCCGTCGCAGGTGCGCAACAGCCCACAACTCCCCCGAAACCCGTCACGACGGCGGGTCTGTCACTGAGCGACGCCATCGCCGTCGCGCGTGAGAAGAACCCCGCGTTTCGGCAGGCCCAAAACAACCTGGCCCCCGCGGCCTGGGGCGTTCGCGGCGCGTATTCCAGCCTGTTGATCCCGTCGGTCGTCGCGGCGGGCGGGATGAGCTATACGGGCCCCGGCTCGCAGACGTTCTTGTCGTCGAGCTTCACGCAGAGCGTCTCTACCGTCTCTTCATTCTATGATGTGGGACTGTCGTGGCAGCTGTCGGGCAGCACGCTCTCCCAGCCGGGACTCGCGAAAGCCCAGCAGCGCGCCGCCGATGCCGACGTCGCCGGCGCCGAGAACGCGCTCGTCACCGGCATCAAGCAGCAGTACCTGACGGTGCTGCAAGCACGCGCGCAGGCTGACCTGGCGCAGAAGACGCTGCAGCGCAACGAAGAATTCCTGAAGCTCGCGCAGGCACGCTACGGCGTCGGCCAAGCAACGCTGATCGACGTCCGGCAGGCGCAAGTTGCCCGCGGGCAGGCGACCGTGGGCCTGCTGCGCGCCCAGACACTCGTCAACGTCGAAAAGTTGCGGCTGTTCGAGCAGATGGGTGTGGTGCCGCCGCTCGACGTGGCGGCGGTGCAGCTCACCGACTCGTTCAGTGTGCAGACGCCGGAGTGGCAGCTCCCCGATCTCCTCACGATGGCGGAGCAACAGAACCCGGCGCTCAAGGCGTTGCGAGCGCGCGAGGGCGCGGCCGCGTGGAACGTGCGGGCCGCGACGTCCAGCTACGGACCGGCATTGTCGCTGTCCGCAGGCTGGTCGGGCTTCACGCAGCAGTTCACCAACGTCGATCCGATCATTTTCAGTCAGCAGGCCGCGTTCGCCAGCCAGTTCGGGGAATGCCAGGACAACAACACGATCCGCCAGAACGCGGGACTGCCCCCGAACGATTGCAGCGGCTTCGTCTGGGGCGCGTCCAACGAGCAGGCGCTGCGAGACCGGAATTCGGTGTTCCCGTTCAACTTCACGCGGCAGCCGTTCCAGGCCCGTCTGACGGTGACGTTGCCGATCTTCAACAACTTTGCGCGCGAGTTGAGTGTCTCGACCGCCCGCGCGCAGCACGGCAACCTCGAGGAGTCGGTGCGGGCGCGCGGTCTCGCGGTGCAGACGGAAGTGAGCTCGGCGTTCTTGACGCTCCAGACCGCGTTCCGGACCGTCGGCTTGCAGGACACGAATCTCAGCGCTGCGCGCGAGCAGCTCCAGCTGGCCACCGAGCGCTACCGCGTCGGGTCGGGGACGTTCTTCGAGCTGTTGGACGCGCAGGTCGCATCGCTCCGTGCCGAAAGCGATGCAGTGAACGCGACGTACGACTACCACAAGGCCTTGGCGCTGTTGGAAGCCGCCGTCGGCCGCAGCTTGCGTTAACCGAGAGGATCGAGCCGCCATGTCTAAGCGGAACAAGGTGCTGTTGGGAGGTGGAGGGATAGTTCTCCTGGTCGTCCTGGTGATGGTGAGTGCCAGTGCCAAACGGGAGAAGGGGATCGAGGTGCGGTTCGAGACCGTGGGGCGCAAGGATCTCGTCGCCGCCGTCACCGCCAGCGGGAAGATTCAGCCCAAGAAGAAAGTGGACGTCAGCGCCGACATCACCGGCCGCATCACGCGGATCGCGGTGCGTGAAGGCGACCTGGTTCAGAAGGGCCAATTCCTGCTCCAGATCGATCCCACGATCTACGAGGCGAATCTGCAGCGGGCCAACGCGGCGATGTCGTCGGCTCAGGCCGGCGCCGTGCAGGCGCGCGCCTCACGCGACCAGGCGCAGCGCGCGCTGACGCGGACCAAAGAGCTGCGCGAGCAGAACCCGAATCTCATCTCGCAGGAACAGCTCGAGCAGGCGCAGACGGCGTTCGACATCGCCGAAGCAAACGGGACGGCGGCGGAGCACCTGGTCGAGCAGGGGCGCGCGGGCTACGCGGAAGCGCGCGATCAGCTCGCCAAGACACACCTGGTCGCGCCGATGGCGGGCCGGGTCACGCGTCTCGCCGTCGAAGAGGGCGAGGTCGCGGTGCCGGGCACGTTCTCGCGCGAGACCGGCTTGCTGCTCACGATCTCGGACCTCTCGGTCATTCAGACCAAGGTGCAGGTGGACGAGACCGACGTCGTGCGGCTGCATCTGGGCGATTCGGTCGAGGTCACGATCGACGCGTTTCCGGACACGACGTTCGTAGGCCGCGTCACGAAGGTGTCCAACAGTGCAATCCTGACGGGCGCCTCCGCGATCGGCGGCGCGCAGAGTGATCGCGCGGTCGATTATGAAGTCGAGATCACGCTGTCCAATCCCCCGACGGAAGTACGTCCCGACTTGTCAGCCACCGCACGCATCGTCACCGACACGCGCAAGCAAGCGCTGTCGATCCCGATCATCGCGCTGACCGTGCGTGAGAACACTCCGGTATCCACGGAGCAACGGCCGGCGCGCGGCGGGAACACGGCAGAGGCGGCACCGCCCGCGAAGGGCGATACGAGCCACAAGGGCGGAGCGAATAAGAAGGAAACGGAAGGCGTGTTCTTGGTGCACAACGGTGTCGCGACGTTCCACCCGGTGAAAGTGGGAATCGCGGGGGAGGAGCATTTCGAGGTCGTGGACGGCGTGCATCAGGGCGACACGATCGTCGCGGGACCGTATCAAGCGATCCGCGATCTGAAGGAAGGCGCACGGGTGCGTGCGAGCCGCGAATCGGGTGACACGACCAGCCGGCGCCGCTCGTGAGCACCGTCCAGCAGCTGTTTCGCACGGGTGATACGCCGCTTCCCGACGTCATCATCCTGACGCACAAGCTGACGCGCGAGTACGACATGGGCTCGGAGCTCGTCCGGGCCCTGCGCGGCGTCAGCGTCCAAATCCAGAAGAACGAGTATGTCGCCGTCATGGGCCCGTCCGGATCTGGTAAGTCCACGCTCATGAACCTCATCGGCTGTCTTGATACGCCGACGAGCGGGGAGTACTGGTTGAACGGTCAGAAAGTGAGCGATCTCGTGGACGACGAGCTGGCGCGAATCCGGAACAAGGAGATCGGCTTCGTTTTCCAGACGTTCAATCTGCTGCCGCGCGCCGATGCGCTGCACAACGTCGAGCTGCCGCTGATCTACGCGGGTCTCTCCGCGCGCAATCGCCGGGAGCGTGCTGCGCACGCCCTCGAGCGCGTCGGCCTGGGCGATCGCATGGACCACAAGCCCAACGAGCTGTCGGGCGGTCAGCGCCAGCGCGTCGCGATCGCGCGCGCGCTGGTCAACGAGCCCAGCATTCTTCTCGCCGACGAGCCCACCGGGAACCTCGACTCGACCACCAGCAACGAGATCATGAACGTCTTCGCGGAGCTGCACGGCCAGGGCCAGACCGTGGTGATGGTCACACACGAGCAGGATATCGCGGCGCACGCCGCGCGAGTGATCACGCTGCGCGACGGCGTGGTCGCGACGGACCAGGCCCGGGCGGCCTGACGTGCCGTTTTACGAGGCGTTTCGACTCGCGATTCAGACGATCCGCGCGCAGAAGCTCAAGAGCATCTTCTCGCTGCTCGGGGTCTTCGTTGCGGTGTCATCGTTGATCGCCTCATGCTCAATCTCGAACGGCGTGAACCGGTACATGACGGAGAAATTCGCGCAGACGCTGTACGGCGTGAACACGTTCCAGCTGCGCCGCCGCCCGATGTTCACGCCCAATGTCCCCGACTCGGTTTGGCGCGCGTGGGCGCGGCGGCCGCGTATCCGGTTCAGCGACGCCGAAGCGATCAGCTCCGGCCTCACCGTCCCGGTGATCACGGCGTGGCAGTCGAGCGATCAGGTCACCGTCTCCTACGCCAACAAAGAAGCGCGCGATATCGAGCTCACCACAGCGAGCGAGCGCTACTTCGACATCAAGAATCTCAACATCGCGCTGGGCCGGCCGTTCACAGGCGAGGAGAACCGCTCCGGCGCTCCGGTAGCTGTGCTCGGGGAAGCAGTGGCCAAACGCCTGTTCACGGATCGCACGCCGCTCGGGAAAAGCGTGCGCATCGGCGGCGTGCCCTATCGCGTCATCGGCGTGGTGGAGCATCAGGGCAGCATTCTGGGCTTCCCGCTCGATCGCTTCGTCGTCGTCCCCGCCCTGTCACCGGCGCAGAACCTGGTGAATCCGCCCGGCATCCTCGACGCCTTTCTCGTCAAGGCGCATTCAGACGTCGAGATGCGCGAAGCGATTTCGCAGGCCGAAGGCATCATGCGCGGCCGCCGCCATCTGCGACCGAAGCAAGACAACAATTTCGTGCTCGACACATCCGAAGGGGTGCAGCGCTTCTGGGCAGGGATCAGTGCGGTGCTGTCAACGGTTATACCCGGCATCGTGATGGTGTCGCTGGTCATCGGTGGCATCGTGATCATGAACATCATGTTGATGGCGGTGGCGGAGCGGACGCGTGAGATCGGGTTGCGGAAATCTCTCGGCGCGCGGCGCCGCGACGTACTGCGCCAGTTCCTTGCCGAGTCCACCGCGATCGCGACGGTCGGCGCTGGATTCGGGATTCTCGCCGGTATCGGGCTCACCGTCCTGATCAACAAGCTGTCGCCGCTGCCCGCAAGCATTTCACCCGCGTCCGTGCTCGGTGGCGCCATCATGGGTGCCGGCATCGGCATCATCTTCGGCGTCTATCCCGCGTCGCGCGCCGCGCGACTCGATCCGATTACCGCGCTGCGGCAGGAGTAGGCCATGACCGGAATGTTCGAGGGTGTCGGCATCGCGTTATCTTCCTTACGTGCGCACAAGATGCGCGCGGCCTTGACGATTCTGGGCGTGGCGATCGCCGTGACGGTCGTGATGGTGATCGGCGCGCTGATCAGCGGCTTCAACAAAGGCATCTCCGACATGCTGGCTTCCCTCGGGCCCAAGACATTCTGGGTCGGGCGCTACTGGGGTGGCCAGAACGACGAGGATCCCGAAGATCCCAATCCGTGGCGGCGGCGGCCGCCGATTACGGTCGAGGAGGCCAACCGACTCGCGCAGCTTCCGACGATCGCCTTCGTGGTGGTCGATGAGGGCACATCGGCGGACGTCGATTTCGAGGGCCACCGCATGTCCGCCGTGCGAATCCGCGGCCGCAATGCCGATTGGCCGAAGATCGAAGGTGGCAGCGTCGAGCCGGGGCGTCCCTTCTCGCACCTCGAGGACGCAGCCAACGCGCACGTCGCCGTGGTCAACAGCAAGCTCGCCGAGAACCTGTTCGGGCAGCGGGACCCGATGAACCGGCGGATCAAGATCGGTGGCCTGCCGTACGATGTGGTCGGCGTCTACAACCCCCCGCCCCACCTGTTCGGCGACGGCGACCAGCCGGAGATCATGATCCCGCACGGCACCTTCCAGAAGGATCTGCAATACTGGCCGGGCTGGATGGACATGTTCGTCGTGCCGCAAGACTCGGTCACGACCGAGCGCGCGATCGACGACGTCACAATGGCCATGCGGACGATGCGCGGCCTGCGTCCGGGGCAGAAGAACAACTTCGACGCGATCACCCAGGAAGTGTACACCAGGGCGATCAACAGCTTCACCGCAGTCGCTCGTTATCTGATGGTCGCGTTGTCAATGGTGGGTCTGATCGTCGGTGGTATCGGCGTCGTGGCCATCATGATGATCTCAGTCACCGAGCGCACGCGCGAGATCGGGGTGCGCAAGGCACTGGGCGCGCTGCGGCGTGAGATCATGTGGCAATTCCTCGTTGAGGCAGCGACCCTGACGCTCGTCGGTGGCTTCGTTGGGATGATTGCCGGCTGGGGCATCGCGATCTTGCTGCACAGCTTTACGCCGGTGCCAGCCTATGTTCCGCTCGCTTCCATCGTGGTTGCTCTGCTCGCGGCCGCGTTTACGGGCCTGCTGTTCGGCATCTACCCGGCGAGCAAAGCTGCTCGTCTCGATCCGGTGGAAGCACTGCGCTACGAGTAACGGTGTCCTTTCTCGACGCCGTGCGCCTCGCCTTCCAGACCATCCGGGCGCAGAAGCTCAAGAGCGGCTTCTCGATCATCGGCGTTTTCATCGGCGTGATGTTCCTCATCGCCGTCGTGTCGGTCGTCGAAGGCATGAACCGCTACATGACCGACAAGTTCGCCGGCACCATCCTCGGCGTGAACACGTTTCGCCTGCGGCAGTTTCCCGACGTCCAGCTCGGCAATGTGACGGACTCGATGTGGCGGTCGTGGGCGCGCCGCCCGCGCGTCACGTACGAGGACGCGCAGGCGGTCATGCGCGGCGTGCGCGTCCCGGTCCTGGCAGCGTGGGAATCCAACACGCGCGGGACACTCACGGCCGGCCGCAGAACGGCCAAGGATGTCCAGGTCACGGCCGCGACCGAGCTGTATTTCGACATTCGTTCGCTCACGATCGAGGAGGGCCGCGCGTTCACCGGCCAGGAGGTCCTCGCCGGCGCCCCCGTCCTCGTCCTGGGCCACGACCTCGCCGATAAGCTGTTCGAAGGCCAGGACCCGCTGGGCCGGGAAGTGAAGATCTTCGACCTCCCCTATCGCGTCATCGGCGTCGTGGAGAAGCAGGGGAATCTGTTCGGTCTCTCGCTCGACAAGTTCGTCGTCGCGCCCGCGAGCGCGCCGCTGCGGCGCTACGTCAATCCGCCCCGGGTGGTGGACGCCGTGGCCATGAAGGCGAACTCCCAGGCCGAAATGCGGGAAGCGATGTCGCAGGCCGAGGCGGTCATGCGCAGCCGGCGCCACCTACGGCCGCGCCAGGCGGATGACTTCGCCCTCGAGACCGCGGACGAAGTGCTCGACTTCTGGAACAAGATCAGCGGCATTCTGCGCTTCGCGCTTCCCTTCCTCCCGGGGATCTCGCTCGTCGTGGGCGGCATCGTGATCATGAACATCATGCTCATGGCCGTGGCCGAGCGGACGCGGGAGATCGGCATTCGCAAATCGCTCGGCGCGCGGCGCAGCGACATCCTGCGCCAGTTCCTGGTCGAGGCCGTCACGCTGGCGACGGTGGGCGCGAGCGTCGGAGTGGGAATCGGCATCGCGTTGGCCGCTCTGGTCGCCGCGACGACGCCGCTTCCCGCCGCCGTCGCGCCGTGGTCCATCGTGGTCGGCGTCATTCTGGGTGCCGGGGTCGGCATCGTCGCCGGCGTGTACCCGGCGACGCGCGCGGCCCGGCTCGATCCGATCACCGCGTTGCGGGCCGAGACATGACCGGCGGAAGCCTCTTCGAAGGCGTCGGGATCGCGCTCGCGTCGCTGCGCGCCAGCAAGGCCCGCGCGGCACTCACGATTCTGGGCGTCGCGATCGGCGTGATGGTCGTGATGCTGATGGCCGCGATGATCAGCGGGATCAACAAGAGCGTCGCCGGGGTGTTCGAGTCGATCGCGCCGCGGACGTTCCTGGTATGGCGCTTCTTCCAGGCAGGGATCAACGTGTCGGACGGCTCCGACGAAACCAGCCCGTGGCGCCGCAACCCCGCGATCAACGAGCTCGAGGCGGACCGGATCCGGCTGCTGCCGTCCGTGCGATTCGTGACTCGTCGCGAGGAAAGCTCCGCCACGGTGGAGTTCGGCTCCCTGCGGCTCGAGTCCGTGAACATCTCAGGTCTCTCGGCGGAATGGGTCGAGGTGAACGGCGGGGACGTGTATCCGGGCCGTACCTTCACGCGCCTCGAAGATCTCTCCAACAGTGCCGTCGCGGTGATCAATCGGAAGCTCGAGGACCAACTGTTCCGCGGCCGCGATCCGATCGGTCAGACGATCCATATCGCCGGCGCGCCGTTCACCGTCATCGGCGTGTACGCGCAGCCGCCCAGTCTGTTCAGCGCTGCGGCGCCGCCCTTCGTGGGCATTCCGCACGGCGCGTTCGTGAAGCACGTGCCGTACTTCAAGGGCTGGATGCGGCTCGCCGTCGCGCCGGCGCCCGGATACACCCAACAGGAGTCGATGGACGAAGTCGTCGCGACGCTGCGCTCGATCCGCAGCCTCAAGCCGGGGGAAGAAAACACGTTCTCGATCGTGACTCAGGACAAGCTGCTCGACTCGTGGAACAAGGTCACGGGGATGTTCTTCCTCGTGATGCTGGTGCTGTCGTCGATCGGCTTGATGGGGGGCGGCGTCGGGGTGATCGCCATCATGATGATCTCGGTGACCGAACGAACGCGGGAGATCGGCGTCCGCAAAGCGCTGGGAGCGACGCGCCGCGCCATCCTGTGGCAGTTCCTGGTCGAGGCCTCGACCCTCACGCTCGTGGGCGGCGCGGTCGGGATGCTCGGCGGCGGCGGGCTCGCGTTCCTGATCTCGCGGATCACGCCCATCCCGGCCAACGTCCCGCTCTGGTCGATCGTCGCGGCGCTCCTCGCGTCGGCGCTGACAGGCGTGGGATTCGGGCTCTATCCGGCGAGCCGGGCGGCGCGCCTGGATCCGGTTGAAGCGCTGAGGTACGAGTAGCTTTGTAGGCGTGCCGCTCTTCGAAGCCGTGATTCTCGCTGTCGACACGATCTGGAGCCACAAGCTCCGGTCGTTCTTCACGCTGCTTGGCATCATCGTCTCGGTCGCATTTCTCGTCGCCGTCGTCGCCGTCATCCAGGGCATGAACGCCTACGTCCGCGAGCGGCTGGCCGGCGCGATCGTCGGCGTCAACGCGTTTCAGATCCGGCGCGATCCGATCCAGGTGGGCTTCATCGACGACGAGGCGTGGAAACAGATCCAGCGGCGGCCGATCATCGCGGAAGAGGACGTCGGCTTCATCACGCGCGCCGTCCCCGATGCGGAGGCGATCGCCCTGCAGTCGGGCTGGCCGACACCGATGGCGGACGTGCAATGGCGCAACCGCACGACCGGTGACGTCTTCATCTTCGGGGTCACGGCGCCGTACGTGATCGTGCAGGATTACACGTTCGCCGCCGGTCAGGCGCTCACCGACATCGACGTGCAGCAGCGGCGGTACGTCGCGGTCCTCGGCTACGACGTCGCCGACAAGCTGTTCGGAAACATCGAGGCGGCGATCGGCCGGAGCATCCGGGTTCGCGGCATTCAACTGGTTGTGAAAGGTGTGATCGCAAAGAAGGGCACGGTCCTGGGGCAATCGTGGGATGGGTTCGTGATGCTGCCCCTGACCACGTTCGAATCGATGTACGGCCGCCGCCAAACGATGGTGATCGGGGTGAAGATGCCCACCGCAGAGGGCGTCGCGGGGGCGATGGTACGGGTCGAAGAAGCGATGCGGATCGCTCACCGGCTGCGGCCCGGAACGGATAACGACTTCACGATCGACACCGGGGAAGGACTGATCGCGTTCTGGGCCAAGCTCACGCGCGTCATCTTCACCGTCGTGCCGGCAGTCGTGGTCATCGGGATCGTCGTCGGCGGCATCGTCATCATGAACATCATGCTCATGAGCGTCACCGAGCGCACGCGCGAGATCGGGATTCGCAAGGCGCTCGGGGCAGCGCGCCGCGACATCCGGCGCCAGTTCTTTGCCGAGGCGTTGACGCTGTCGGTGCTCGGCGGGATCGCCGGCCTGGCCGTGGGCGCCGGACTCGCCGGACTGGTGCAGGCGCTCTCGCCCCTGCCGGCCCGCGTCACCCTCTGGTCGATCGGTCTCGCGCTGCTGCTCGGCATCGTGGTGGGCGTGGCGTTCGGCGTGTACCCGGCGCACCGCGCGTCGGGCCTCGACCCGATCGAAGCCCTCCGCCAAGAGTAGATGAAGCTCCACTCCGTTCGCGAAGGCTGGCGGATCGCGATCGATCAGCTGCGCGCCAACAAGCTGCGCTCGGCGCTGACGGTGCTCGGCGTCGTCATCGGCATCGCCACGGTCATGGCGATGGCCTCCATCGTCGCCGGCTTCCGCGAACAGATCGTCAATACGCTCGAGGTCGTGGGGCCGACCACCTTCCGCGTGCTCCGCTATTTCTCCACTACCGGCGTCAATCCCGACGCGGTGCCGCGCGAGGTGCGGATCCGGCCGAAGCTGCTACCGCAGGACGCCGAGGCGATCGCGCGCCTACCGGAAATCCACTACGCGGCGATCTGGACCCAGGTCTTTCAGCGGTTCGAGTACGGCGGCAACCACACGCGCATCCTCGGCGTGTTCGGCGCCGACGACCGCTTCATGGAAATCCTCGGCGGCGGCATCTCGTCCGGGCGCTCGTTCACCTCGGCCGAGCTGCGCGGTGGGCAGCCGATCGCGATTGTGGAGCAGCGGACCATCGACCGGTTGTTCGGCCCCGTCAATCCGCTCGGCCGCATCATCCGGATCGGGGGGAATCCGTTCAAGGTCATCGGGGTCTGGCAACGACCCACGAATATCTTCGAGGTGCCGGGGGCGCCCGAGATCGCCGCGGTGGTGCCGTTCGAGTCGGCGCGGCGCAGCTTCATCATCGACGAGTGGAACAGCCTGATCATTCTCGTGAAGCCGAAACCGGAGGTCAGCGTCAGCCGCGCGATGGATGCCGCTACGGTCACCCTACGGCGGCTGCGCGGGCTCCGCGTCGCCGACGCCAATACGTTCGATTTGCTCACCTCCGATCAGGTCCTGAGTATCTTCGACAGCCTGACGTTTGCGTTCTTCTTCGTGATGCTCGTGCTCTCCAGCATCGCGCTGATGGTGGGAGGTATCGGAGTCATGGCGATCATGATGGTGTCCGTCACGAGCCGCACCCGGGAGATCGGCCTGCGCAAAGCCCTCGGCGCGACGCGGCAGGCCATCCTCTGGCAATTTCTGGTCGAAGCCGCCACGCTCACCCTGCTGGGCGGAATTATTGGGATCGCGCTGGGCATCGGCGTCGGGGAGGTGCTGAAGGCGTTGCTCGCGTTCAGTACGACGATCCCGGTCGTGCCGGCCGCGATCGCGACGGCCGCGTCGATCCTCGTCGGCCTCGTGTTCGGTATCGCGCCCGCGGCACGGGCGGCGAAACTCGACCCCGTGGAGGCGCTGCGGTATGAATGACGGTCCGACGGCCGGACGGCCGGACGGTCAACCCGTTGACCTGTTAGCGATCGCGGCGCATCGGGACGACGTCGAGCTCACGTGCGGCGGCACACTCGCGAAGGCCGTGAAGGCGGGTCATCGCGTCGGGATCCTCGACCTCACCCAGGGCGAAATGGGAACGCGCGGCGATGCCGCGACCCGCGCCGCGGAAGCTGAGCAGGCGGCCAAGACGTTGGGGGTGGGCGTGCGACTCAATGCCGGAATGCGCGATGCGCATCTCACTAATGATGAGACGTCAAGGAAGAAAATCGTCGAGCTGATTCGTCGAATGAAACCGAAAGTCGTGATTCTGCCTTTCCCCGTGGGGCGACATCCCGACCACCGCATCGCCTCGGAGTTGGGACGCGATGCATGCTATCTAGCCGGACTCGCCAAGTACGAACCCGGAAAGGGGGGCGAGGCCCATCGGCCGTTCAAGGTGCTCTACGCACTCGCCTACCGAGAGGACCCCGTGAAGCCGACGTTCGTCGTGGACATTTCGGGGGTGTTCGAAACGAAGATGGAGGCAATCCGCTGCTATGCATCACAGTTCACCGGCGCGAAGGCCGCCGGGGAGATCCATCCGACCGGGCAGGATCTGTACGAGTTGATCCGGGTTCAAGCAGCGCACTACGGATCCCTGATCCGGCGCCGCTATGGCGAGCCGTTCTACACGAGCGAGACACAGGAAGTGGATGACGTGCTGCAGCTTGGCGTGCAGTCCATCTAGTTTGTAGATTCTGCGTTCCATGACCAAGCGCATCACCTATCTCGACAACGCCGCGACGACTCCGGTGCGGCCGGAGGTGCTGGAGGCGATGCTTCCCTACCTCGGGAAGGAAGCCTTCGGTAACCCCTCCTCCGCGCATCGGTTCGGACGGGCGGCGCGCGCCGGGATCGAAGAGGCGAAGCGCGCGGTTGCCGCTGCCGTTGGTGCCGAGCCGAATCAGGTCGTCTTCACCTCCGGCGGTACGGAGGCCGACAACCTGGCGATCATCGGCGCGGCGCTCCGGTCACCGCTGCTGGACAGGTCGAGAACGCGGCGCTCGCCAAGGCGCTCAAGGACGGAGTCGCGGTCGTGAGCGTGATGTGGGTCAACAACGAAGTCGGCACGGTGCAGCCCGTGGCCGACCTGGCCACGCGATGTCGCGAGGCCGGCGTCCTGTTTCACTCCGACGCCGTCCAGGCATTCGGCAAGGTTCCAGTCTCGTTCCGCGACTCGGGCTGCTCACTCCTCACCATCTCCGGCCATAAGATCAGCGCTCCCAAGGGCGTCGGCGCGCTGATCGTGCGCGACCGCAAGGCGGTCGAGGCGATCATCCACGGCGGCGGCCAGCAGTTCGGGATTCGGCCCGGGACCGAAAACGTGCCGGGCATCATCGGGTTGGGCGTCGCCGCGCGTCTGGCCGCGGAAGAACAGCAGGCTCTGGCGGTGCGGCTGCGCGACCTGCGCGACGAGTTGGAGCGCCGTCTGGTCGCGGTCGTACCGGATGCGCTCATCAACGGTTCGCAGGGGGCACGTGCACCCCACATCTCGAACGCGTCGATCCCCGGAACGGACAGCGAAGCGCTGCTGATGCACCTCGATCTCG
>Ga0193723_1000127_pt1 | contig 25756 bp, 25 predicted proteins | sample H2m2metaG_FD_143042 | JGI IMG/M metagenome (GOLD analysis project Ga0193723, IMG submission 143042) | Soil microbial communities from a riparian zone of the East river system, Colorado, United States - H2m2 | ecosystem: Environmental > Terrestrial > Soil > Riparian zone | place: USA: East River...
CCATGCGGCCGCGACCAGATCCGTTTGCTGACCGACCAGGACCGTGTCGTCGGGCACGATCACGGTCAGCTTCACCTCGTCCGCGCGACGCGGCGCGTCCGCGGTCTCGAGCAGGCCGCGCACCAGGGGACTCAGCGCCGTGGCGACGCCGGTTGCCGCGCTGTCGACGGTGATGAGGATCGGCTCCGTCGCGACCGTACTCTCCCCCTGACGGACGCGCACGGGGCCGATCAGGACGGCGCCGGCCTGCTCCGCGCGCAGCTGCAGTTCGCGGACGGTGGTGCGCACCGGTCCCGCCGTGCCGCTCATCGCGACCTCCGTGAGGTCGCGCGACCCCACAATCGCGAACCCCGCGAGCGCGGGCAGCATGATCTCGAGCTGTTCCGTCGAGCGGGTACGTGCCCGTACGGTGAGCATCACCTCTTCGCCCACCGTCACGCGGGTGCGATCGACGCTCGCCGTCACTTCGACCCCCTGCAGCGTGAACGTCGACACCACGGCGAGCAGCAGGCCCGCGGTCACCAGTCTTTCACTCCGGCGGGGACGGCGCGGCGCGCGCGTCCGGTGCGGTCTTTGCGCGTGCGCAACTCCTCCTGGCCGATCGACCGCAGGACCTGGTCCGCCTGCGCCTCGTTAAGCCCGCCCGACGCACCACCCGGAGGCGGCGGGGTGCTCGCCCCGCTGCCACGTGACTGATCGGGCGCGCCGCCGCCGGAGGGTGACGGAGACGGTCGCGGCGGCGGGCGGGAAGAACTCGACTGGTGCATGCGATTCACGAGCTCGAGGTTCCACTTGGCGGGCAGATGCCGGGGCTTCAGGAGCAGGGCCTCGCGGTACGCACGCTCCGCATCCGCGAGGTGCGCGTCGCGGCTCGCGGTGTCCGAACGCGCCTGCGCGAGCGCGAGCAATCCGAGGTTGTACAGGGCACGAAACCGCACATCGGGATCGAGGGATGCAGCCGCGCGGGCCAGGTTCGCGCGCGCCGCGTCCGCATCCCCAGCCGCGAGGGCCGCCGTGCCGGCGTTGTACCACGCGGTGTCGTCGTCCTGGCGTACGGACAGCTCCGCGACGTAGGCGCGCGCGGCGTCGGCGGCGTTGCCCCGATCCCATGCTTTTTCAGCCGCCGAGCGGGGGCGCGTCGGCGGGGGGGCCTGCTGTGCGTCTGCCGGCACCGCCACGAACAGCGCGAGACCGATGAGCGCCGCGGTGCGGCGCGTGGCCGTCTGCACGCCGATCACCATGACGGCGAGCAGCAGCGGGATCCAGGCGCGCGGCCGGCCTCGTTGCGTCCGGCTCTCGGTGGCGGTGGCGCGCTTGTACGACGCCACCAGGTCGCGCACGGCGCCCGCCTGATCGGGCAGCTCGGCGGCGACGAGGGTCCCCTGGGCCGCGTCGGCCACGGCGCCCAATACCTCGTCGTGACGGCTGGTTTCGATGATGTTGCCGTCGGCGTCGCGCTGCCAGGCGACCAGCGCACCGCGTTCGTCGCGCACGGGGATGCGCGCGGGATCGCGCCCCCCTTCGGACACGAGAATCAAATGGATGCCGAGGTCACCGAGCCGCTTCGCTTCGCGCAGCGCGCTCGCGAGCGAGTCGTGCCCTTCGCCGTCGGTGAAGACCACCAGGACCCGATCGGCGATCTCGGGACTGGCGCGAAGCAGCTCGGCGCCCTGCGCGAGCGCCGGGGCGAGCACCGTCCCGCCCTCGGACGCGACCTCCGGATCGAGCGCGTCGAGGTACAGCGTGAGGGCGGGTCCGTCCACGGAGAGCGGCGAGAGGATGTAGCTCGTCCCCGCGAACGCCACGAGGCCGAGCCGGTCGCCGTCGAGGTCCTGCACGAGGCGTCGCGCCTCGCGCAGGGCGCGCGCCATCCGGCTCCCGGCGGCGTCCTCGGCAAGCATCGAGCGCGAGATGTCGACCGCGATGACGAGATTCAAGCCGCGCGTCTCGGTGACGATCTTCTCCTCGCCCCAACGCGGGCCCGCGAGGGCGATGGCCGCCAGGCCCGCCGCGAGGCCGAGCGTGCCCGACCCGAGGCGTCCGGCCGCCCGCGCGGTGCGGGCGGTCTGCTCCGACCACGCGGCCGCGCGCCGGATGCGCGCGCGCCGCGCCCACGCCGCCGCGAACCAGACGGCCACCGCGATCAGCGGCGACAGGATGACGACGATCGGCGCGTCGAATGTCATTTATGGCGGCGTCATTTATGGGACCCGCACGGCGAACGTGGCCGACACCACCAGCTCGAGCGCCAGCGCCAGCAACCCGAGGCCGAGGGGCCAGCGATACGCCTCGTCGTAACGCCGGTACACGAGGTGCTGCACCGGAGTCTTCTCCAGTCGATTGATCTCACCGAAAATGTTTGCCAACGACGCCGCGTCGGTCGCGCGGAAGTAGCGGGCGCCGGTCGTGCGAGAGACCTCGCTCAGCAGCTGCTCGTCGATCTTGACCGGCATCGTCTGGTAGCGGAGTCCCAGGGGGCCCTGGCCCATCGGCACCGGCGCTTCGCCCACCGTGCCCACGCCGATCGTGTAGATCCGGATCCCGAATGCCGCGGCTGCCTGCGCCGCCGTGCGCGGGTCCACCGTGCCGGCGTTGTTCTCGCCGTCGGTCAGGAGGATGATCACCTTGCTCTTCCCCGGTGCCCGGCGCAGCCGATTCGCCGCCGTCGCGATGCCGGTGCCGATCGCTGTGCCGTCTTCCAGAATCCCGATCCGGAGATGCCGGATCGCCTCCTCCAACACCGCGTAGTCGGTCGTAATCGGCACCTGCGTCAGCGCCTGACCGGCGAAGGCCACGAGCCCGATGCGATCAGAGTTCCGGGCGCGCACGAAGTCGATGGCGGTGCGGCGCGCCACATCGAGCCGGTTCGCCGGCGCGAAGTCCTCGGCGAGCATACTGCTCGACAGGTCGAGCGCGAGCACGATGGAGATGCCCTCGCTGTGCAGCTCGGACTTCGCCGAGCCCACGCGCGGCCCCGCCGCCGCGATGATCCAGGCGCCGAGGCAGACCGACCGCAGCGTCGCCGGCAGGCGCGCCACCCAGATACGCTCGACCGGGCCGGCGGCGGGCCGCACATCGCTCATGGGAGCGCCGGGCGTGCGCGCCAGACGCCGTCGCCGCCACCACCACCACAGCGGCAGGATCGCCAACAGGAGGAGCAGCACCGGCCGCGCGAAGCTCATGGCGCGAGCTCCCTGGCGAGGGCGCGGGCGCGAGCCGCGAGAGCGCCGACTTCTACTCCGTGTGCCGTTGCAAACGCGACCTGATCGAGCGCCGCGAGCAGCTCGCGCAACTGCCGCAGCGGTGCGTCGGGCTTGACGCGCTCCACGACCGCGAGGCATTCGGTCGTACTGAGGGCGCCATGCGCTTCCGGCACGGCGCGCGCCAGCGCGCCTCGCAAGAGGTGCGACGCGCGTGCGGCGACCGCGCGCGGCTCACCGGCAGAGACCCAGCGCGCGTCGCCGACTTCCGCATCGAGCTCCAAATCGGGGGCCGGGCGGAGGGTGCGCGGCGGACGCCGCCGCCACGCGACGACGGCCACGAGCATGCCCGCCGAGAGCAGAAGGCCGGCGAGCGCCGGCAGCGGCGTGCGGCGCGACAGGCGTAGGGGAGCGAGCGCCGCTCGCGGCGTCGGATTGGGAACGCTGTCCGGAATAACGCTGACGACGCGCACCGTGGCCGTCCCACCAGGGATCGAATCCGCGCTGCCGTCAGGGCCGAGACGCCAGAGCGGCGGCATCGCCGTCGAGACGACGCCGGGCGCCCAGGCGGCGATCGGGTACCGCACCGACCACCCGCCCTCCGCCGGCACGACCACCGGGTCGCCGAGCGGCTCGCTCTCGGGTCCCGGGTCGAGCCGAGCGGCCCGCACTCGCCATCCCGCAGGTGCCGCAATCGTCCGTTCCAACCAAATCGTGTCACCGACGGTGGGCCGCGGCGTCAACGCGACCCAGCCGCCTGCTCCCTGCTGCAACAGCGCCGCCAGCAGAACCGCCGTCGTCACCGGGACAACCGTCTCGCCCGCTCGGCGAAGGCGCGCCGCAGCGGCGGCCCGTACGGGACGGTCGTCTGCAGCGCCACGCGGTCCACGCCGGCCTGCACGAGTTTCCGCGTGCGCTCCTGTTGCAACTTCTCCGCGGCGATGCGAATGCGCGTGCGCGTGGGTCCGTGACTCGTGTCCACGAGGAGGCGCTGCCCGGTTTCGGCGTCCTCGAGCTCGACCCAGCCGGCGTCGGGGAGGTCGTACTCGCGCGGATCGTCCACCGTGATCGCCACGACCTCGTGCCGCGCGGCGACCTGGGCCATCGCGTCCTCCCAGCCCTCTGCCCGGAAATCCGACAGCACCACCACGATGGCCCGGTGGCGCAGCAGCTTCGCGGCGTAACGGAGCGCGCCCCCGAGATTCGTCCCGCGGCCACGCGGCGCAAAGGCGACCAAGTCGCGGATCACCCGCAGCGCGTGGGCGCGGCCCTTGGCGGGCCGCACGACGTACTCCGGCATATCGGCGAACAGCAGCGCGCCCACGCGATCGTTGTGGCGCGCCGCCGCGAGCGCCAGCACGGCGGCGACCTCGACGGCGAGGCCCGCTTTGGTGTAAGGCCGGCCGAAATGCAGCGACCCAGATTGATCCACGATGAGGAGCAGCGTGAGTTCGCGCTCCTCCATGAACGTCTTCACGAAGGGATGGCCCATGCGGGCCGAGACGTTCCAGTCGATGGCTCGGAAGTCGTCGCCCTGCTGGTACTCGCGCACTTCCGCGAACTCGATACCCTGTCCGCGGAAGACGGAGCGATACTCACCGGTGAACAGCGTGTTGACGAGATTGCGGGCCCGAAGCTCGATCCCCTTCACGTGCTTCAGGATTTCGGGAGTGACTGCCCGCCGGCGCGCGCGCACCGGCGACGTCACCGCGCGTCGGCGCTCTCCTCCCGTGTAGGTCACGGCACGCCCACCGCCTCCAGGATCTTGGAAATCACGCGGTCGGTGTCCACGTCTTCCGCCTCGGCCTCGAACGTCAGGAGCACCCGGTGCCGGAGCACGTCGGGCGCCATCGCCTTCACATCCTCGGGCACGACGTAGGCACGGCCGCGCAGGTACGCGTGCGCGCGCGCCGCCTGCGCCAAGTAAATCGACGCGCGCGGCGAGGCGCCAAAGGCGATCAGCGGCTTCAGCTCCGGCAGGCCGATGGCGGTCGGCTCGCGCGTCGCGCGCACCACGTCGACGATGTAGTCGACGACCTTCTGATCCATGAACAGCTCGGCGATCGCGCTGCGGGCCGCGAGGATGTCGTCGGCCTCGGCGATGCGCTGCACCTCGATCGGCCGGCCACCCGCCATGCGGCCTACGATCTCCTTCTCCGCGTCGCGGGAGGGGTAGCCGACGCGCACCTTCAGCATGAAGCGATCGAGCTGCGCTTCGGGCAGCGGGTACGTCCCCTCGTGCTCGATCGGGTTCTGCGTGGCGAGGACGAGGAACGGCTCACCCAGATAGAAGGTCTCGCCGCCGATCGTCACCTGCTTTTCCTGCATCGCCTCGAGCAACGCGGACTGCACCTTGGCGGGGGCGCGGTTGATCTCGTCGGCGAGGACGAGGTTCGCGAAGAGCGGCCCCTTCTTGGGATAGAACTCCTGCGACCGCTGGTCGAAGACCATCGTGCCGATCACGTCGGCCGGCAGCAGATCGGGCGTGAACTGGATGCGCGAGAACGCGATGCGCAGGCACTCGGCGACCGTTTTTACCGCGAGGGTCTTCGCGAGACCCGGCACGCCCTCGAGCAGGACGTGCCCGCCGGTGAGCAGCCCGATCAGGAGCCGCTCGACCATCACTTCCTGTCCCACCACGCGCTTGGCGACTTCGCGCGTGATGCTCTGCGTCAGGACCGCGTCGCTGGTCTTGGCGGCTTTCGTGGTCATCGCAGCGACGCCTCCGCCGCCCGCTTCACTGTCGGCTCCTTGTCACGCGCGTAGAGCTCCAGAAGGGCCCGGGCTTCAGGCCGGTCGAGCCGCGCCAGACCTTCGACCGCCGCGGCGCGCACGTACGGCGTGCGGCGCGGCCGGCCACCTGGCTCGGCGTGTTTCGCCAAGATCGCGAGGGCTTCCTTCGCCCCGAGTTGGGCGATGGCTGTCAGCAACGCAGCCAATACCCCTTCGTCGGCCTCCTGCTCCAACCGCCGGACCAGCACGGTGGTCGCCCCCACGTCGCCCGCCGAGGCAATCGCCCTGGCCGCCGCCATCCGCACCAAGACCGACTCATCCTTCAGGGCCGGCATGGCGGGCCGCGAGACCTCCCGCCCGCCCAGCTCCGCCAGTCCGAGCAGCGCCGCCTCTCGCACCCGCTCGTCCGAGTGGCGGCTGATGCCGATGAGCAACTGCACGGCCTGAGGACTGCCCGTGAGCCCGAGAAACTCCGCCGCTGCCGCCGCCACCTCGGGCACCTTGCTGGCGAGCCGGTCCTGCAGCGTCTCGAGCGCGCGCTCCCCGGCGGCGCGCATCGCCGCGCGGTACGACTCCCGCAGCTCTGCAGGCACATTGAGATATGCATCCACGACAGGCCCGGCGGCTACCGCCGCGAGGGCGCCCACCGCGTCTACGAGATGCGCTCGCTCCCCCGGCGGGACGCGGGCCTCGCCGAGGCGGGCCACCATCCGCTCGACGACGACCTCGTCGGTCAGGGCCTGCGCGATGTCGCCGATGCCCTCCTGGGCGACCGGATCCTGCACTTCGACCAGCGCCCGATCGAGCCCGGCGATGATCTCGGCGATGGCGGCGATGTTGCGCAACGCGAGGAGGGCATCGGTGAGCTTGCGCAGCTGCTCCACGCGTGAGCGTTGCTCCTCGACGGTGCGCGCGGCGAGAAGCCCGGCTACCGCGCGCCTCGCTTCCAGGTCCGCCGGCAGTGCGTCGGGTCGAAACGCCGCGCTGGCGCGCGACGGCGTCGCGGTCTCAGGCACTGGCGGTGGCGGTGGCGGTGGCGGCGGCGGTGGCGGTGGCGGCGCGACCGCCACGGGCGCGGACGATTCGGGCTGTGGGGGCGGCGGGAGCGGTAGCGGCGCCAGTGGCGGTTCAGGAACCGGCGCGGGCGCCGGCACGAAGGCGGCGCGGCTTGCCGACATGCGTTGGCTCGCGCGCCGACCGAGCAGCAGCGTGATGCGTCCCAGCGCCGCATCGTCGGCCTCGATCGTGCCGATCGCGACGCTGAACAGGGCCAGGCACTGTTCCGCCGTCACCCCCGGGTTCACCTGGATCGCGCGTACGCCGCGCGCGTACAAGAGACCCGCCAGCTCCGCGACCTGCGTGTTGCGCGCCAGGAGGTGCTGGCCGTGCCAGTGCAATCCCGTCGCGCCGATCTTCCACTCGACGGTCCCGAGAGCAGCCAACCCCGGGAGTCCCGCGGCGATCTGGCGCAGGCCCTCCTGCACCGCCGGATGCGTCGGCGGATACAGGCGCGTCAGTCGGAACGTGGTCCCAATGGCGCCGAGCGCCTTGTCAACTCCTCCGGTGTCGATCGCTGCCATCCTACTTTCCGATCGCCTCGATTTCCCGCGCCGTCAGATTGCGCCACCGACCCTCGGCCAACTTGCCGAGCCGGATCGGCCCGTACGACACGCGATGCAGCCACTCGACTTTCAACCCCAGCGCTTCCGCCATGCGGCGGACGATGCGCTGCCGGCCTTCGGCGAGCGTCACTTCGACCTCGAGGGACTTCCCCACCGTTCGCACTCGGCTTTCGAGGATGCGCACGGGACGTGCGTCGATCACAATGCGTTGTGCCAACGCGGCGCGAACCTCGGCCGCGGAAATCCCGTGCACGCCGAGCCAGTACGTGCGCCGTACGGCAAAGCGGGGATGCATGAGCCGGTGAGCCGCGGCGCCGTCCGTCGTGAGGAGCAGCAGACCCGAGGTCATGAGGTCCAGCCTCCCAACGTACGTGAGACCGGGCACCTTGGGGAGGAGGTCGAAGATGGTGCGCCGTCCCTCGGGATCGGAGCGGCTCACGACGTAGCCGATGGGCTTGTTGAGGGCGATCCAGGTGGTGTGCGTGGCCGTCCGGACGACCTGGCCATCGACCGTGATGCGCTGCGTATCGGGGTCGGCGCTCGACCCGATCGTGGCGACCTTGCCGTCCACCCGGACGCGACCCGCGCGGATCAGGTCTTCGGCCTTGCGGCGCGCCGCGACGCCCGCGCGCGCCAGGGCGCGCTGCAGGCGCATGAGACTCATTCGGGTTCTTCGGCCGGGGTTGGAGGCCGGAGCGCGACCGACAACTCCTCGAGTCGCGGCAGTTCCTCCAGATCCTTGAGGCCGAGAATCTCCAGAAACTGCGGCGTCGTGCCGTAGAGCAGCGGCCGGCCGAGTCCTTCGCCGCGCGTGACGACCTCCACGAGCCCGCGCTCGAGCAGCTTGTCGATCACCGCGCCCGAGTCGACGCCGCGGATCTCGTCTACCTCGAGCCGGCCCACCGGTTGGCGATACGCGATGATCGCGAGCGTCTCGAGCGCGGCGGGCGAGAGCCGACGCGGCCGCAGCGCGAATTGCGCCCGGTCGATCGCCTCGGCGTACTCGCGCCGCGTGAGGAACTGCCAGCCTTCCGCGATTTCGGCCAGCTCGACGCCGTGGTCGTCGCTATAGGCGGCCCGCACCTCGGTGAGCGCCGCGCGGAGCGCCGCTTCCCCCGTGTCTGGCTCGAGCGACGCCAGCTCCTCGAGCGTCAGGGGACGTGAGGCGGCGAACAGCGCCGCTTCAAGCAGCTTCGCGAGGGGACTCACGCCGGATCACCATGGGAGCAAAGGGCTCGGGTTGCGCGAGCGACACCGTGCCACGCTTCGCCAACTCGAGCAGCGCGATGAACGCGGACAGCACGTCGACGATCGTCGCGCCGGGGCCGACGACGTCGAGCCAACCGAATGTCTCTCGCGCGTCGAGCAGCGCGTAGATCTTGGCCATCGCCCCTTCCACGTCGAGGGGCCGCGGCACCACGCGGTGCAGCATCGGCTCGGGAATCAGCGCGATGACGCGCTCCGCCGCCGCCAACAGATCGTTCAAGTCGATCTGCAGCGGCGCCGGCGGCGCGTCGGGGGGCGGTGCCTCGTAGCCGCGGCCGAAGCGCTCGGCCCGAACCGCGGCGGCGCGGGCCAACCAGTCGACCAGCTCGCGGATCTGCTGATACTCGAGGAGCCGGCGCACCAGCTCGGCGCGCGGATCCTCCCACTCATCGTCGCCCAGGCGCCGCGGCAGAAGCATCTGCGCCTTGATCCGCAGCAGCCGGGCCGCCATCTCCAGGTAATCAGCCGCCTGATTGAGTGCGAGATCCCGAATCACGGCCAGGAACTGATCGGCGATCTTCGAGATCGGGAGGTCGGTGATATCGACCTCCTCTTCGTGGATCAGGTGCAGCAGCAGGTCGAGGGGGCCGGAAAACTGCTCCAGCTCGATGACGAAACCCGATTGATCACGCATGACCGGTGACGGCGTTGTCATAGGGGCCATCCTCCGGGGAGTTGTAATCCACCCACGACCGAAACGGCCAGGTGCATGAGACTGCGCGCAGGCCAGAGGAAGACGTCCACCACCCCGGGGAGGAACTGCACCACCAGAAGGATGGGGAGAAACCCGAACGCGTACAACTGGCGGAACCGCATGCCGGCGCCGGGCGGCAAAACGAACTTGAGTACGTGGCTGCCGTCGAGCGGCGGGATGGGGATGAGGTTGAAAAAGGCCAGGATCAGGTTGATCTGCATCCCCCACGCCATCATCTGTTGCAAGATGGCGAGACTCCCCTCGAGCGTGGGAGCCCCTCGTCCGACGAGGCCAACCAGCGCAAATCCGATCGCGCTTACCACGAACAGCACCAGATTCGTAGCGATCCCGGCCAGCGACACGATGATATCCCCCCGGACATAGTTTCTGAAGTTGCGGGGGTTTACGGGAACGGGCTTGGCCGCCCCGAAGATGAACGGGGCCTGGATCCAAATCAGGACCACGGGCAAGATCACCGTCATAAAGGGATCGATGTGCTTGAGGGGATTCAGCGTCAGCCGCCCGAGCATGTAGGCGGTCTGATCACCTTGACGGTAGGCGGCCTCGGCGTGCGCATACTCGTGCGCCACGATGGAGAACAGGAGCACCGGGACCATCACCAGGATCTGCTCGAGTTGCACGGCCTAAGATAACGTAGAGCCTTGACCCCACGCAACTTACCCTCTATGTTCCGCGCCTCACTCCAGGGAGTTGTTTGTCGTGCCGAAGATCAAGTCCGCGAAGAAAGCCATGCGTCAGGCGCGCACGCGCACCGTGCGCAACAAGGCGCAACGTTCCGCGCTGCGCACCGCTGTAAAGCACGTCCGCGTCGCCACCACCGCGGCGGCCGCGACCGAGGCCTATGCCCTCGCCGCCCGCTTGCTCGACCGCGCCGCCCGCAAAGGGCTGATCCACAAGAACAACGCCGCCCGACACAAGTCGCGTCTGGCGGCGATGGTGAAAAAGCTGGCGGCGAAGTAGACGCCTTACAGGGCCGCCAGCTCCGCTCCGCAGCTCTCGCAGTACCACTCCGTCGCCAGGTTCATCGTCCCGCATTCCTTGCACTTCAAGGTCTTCACGACTTCGGCGTCGTCGTTGATCTCCGCCGCAGGTGTGATGGACGGAGAGGGAGACATCGGCGTGCCGCGCGGAGGATCTCCGGGAATCGCCGGCTGAAACTGCGCGCCGCTCGCTCGTTTGGGCGAGGGAGCAGCCTTTTCATCCTCGGTGACCGACTTGAGGAACGCCAACTCGTCGATGGGCGAGGGAGAGACCTTGCGACGCTCGTCCGGTCTCGGCGCCTGCGGCTTGGGGGGTGAACCGACGCGCGGGCTGGGCTTCGCACGTACCATCGCGTCGAGCTCCTCGAGCTTCTCGATGTCCTGCCCGACGTCCTGCATCTCCTCGCGCACCGACACCAGCTCCGCCAGCGCATCCTTGTGCACCTGCGTCCACTGACTCTCGTCGTACTCACCCACCGCGTGGCGCAACTCCGTTTCCGCGAGTCGCTCGGCGGCCGCCTTTTCCTTCTGTTGCAGCTCGCGGAAGAGCTCTTTGCGCTGCGCGACGAGCTGGCGCCCGGCGTCCGCGTGCGCCTTGAGCTCCTCCGTCACGGCCTGGAGGCGCGCCTCGTAGTCGGCCCGCACGCGCACGCGCACGTGCTCCGGCGCGGCGTCGCCCGCCGCGTTGATGCGCGCGAGCCACGCCTCGTATTGGCGGCGCTCTTCCAGCAACCGCTGGATGGCGGCGGTACTCTTCGAGGACCCCTTAGGCATCCTTCTCCCGTCGCGCCTGGGCGCGGAGCACGACCGGTTTCGGCTCGCCGATCGCGCGGGCGGCCATGATTATCCTCGCCACGTGTTCCAAAGTCTCCATCCGGATCCAGGCTTGGTCGAGGGTCTTCCCCATCGTCACGGCGCCGTGGTTCGCGAGCAACAGCGCGTCGTGCTCCGCGAGATACGGCTCGACCCGGTCACCCAACTCGGGCGTCCCGGCCCTGCCGTAGGGGACAATCGGCACCCGTCCCACCATTAAAATAAGCTCGGGCAACACATTAGCGGGAATCTCCTCCCCCGCAACGGCGAACCCGGTCGCGGCGGGGGGGTGCGCATGCACGACCGCCCCGACGTCGGGCCGACGGCTCAAGATCCGCAAGTGTAAGTCCAATTCGCTGGTAGGGTTGCGGCGGCCACGCCGCTTGCGACCGGCCAGGCCCACTTCCACCATGTCGCCGGCCGTCAGCATGGACTTGATCAGTCCACTCGGCGTCACGAGCACGCGGTCGGGACCGAGGCGTACCGACAGATTCCCGTCGCGGCCGGCGATCAATCCACCCGCGGCGAGCTGGCGACAACACTGCGCCATGCGACGCGCCACGGCGAGGGCGGTCACGGAGCCGCCGATGCACCCATGTCGTGAGCGGTCTTCCCCGCGACGAGCGTCAGCAAGGCCCGGCCCGTGAGCGCGCGACCGGTGAACGGCGTGTTGCGGCACTTGGAATGGAAGGTCGCGGGTTCGACCGTCCACGGCGCGGCGGGGTCGAGCACCACCACATCGGCCGGCGCGCCGACGGCGAGCGTGCCCCCGGGCAGATGGAAGATCTTGGCGGGCTCGGTGCTCATGCGCGCGATCAGCTCGGGCAACGTGAGAACCCCGCCCCGCACCAATTCCGTGTGGGCGACCGCGAACGCCGTCTCGAGTCCCACGATGCCAAAGGGTGCGTCGTCGAACGCCGCCTCCTTCTCATCGTAGGCGTGTGGCGCGTGGTCCGACGCGATGCAGTCGATCACGCCGTCTTTCAGAGCCGCGCGGAGGGCGGCGACGTCGGCGGCCTCGCGCAACGGGGGATTCATCTTCGCGTGCGTGTCATAGCCTTCACAGGCGTGATCCGTCAGCGTGAGGTGATGGGGCGTCACCTCCGCGGTGACGCGAATCCCCTGCTCCTTCGCCCGACGGATGAGTTCGACCGACCCGCGCGTGGACATATGACAGAGGTGCACGTGGCCGCCGGTGAGACCGGCGAGCAGGCAGTCACGCCCGACCATGATCTCCTCGGCCGCGGCCGGAATGCCCTTCAAGCCGAGCCGGGCCGCGACGAGCCCTTCGTGCATGACGCCCCCCGCGGCGAGCGTCGGATCTTCGCAGTGGTCGGCGACCGGGATGCCGAACGTCCGGGCGTACTCGAGCGCCGTGCGCATCAGATGACTCGAGGCCACGGGCCGGCCGTCGTCCGAGACCGCGACGGCGCCCGCCCCGACCATTTCGCCGAACTCGGCGAGTTGCTCACAACGTTGCCCCACGGAGACCGCGCCGATCGGATAGACGCGAGCCAATCCCGCCCGCACCGACTGGCGCACGATGAATCCGACGGCCGCTTGATTGTCGGTCACGGGGTCGGTATTGGGCATCGCGCAGACCGCGGTAAAGCCGCCGGCGACCGCGGCACGGGCCCCGCTCGCCACCGTCTCTTCGTCTTCATTGCCGGGCTCGCGCAGGTGCACGTGCACGTCCACCAGTCCTGGCGCGACGATCTTGCCGGCGACACTCCGGACTTCGGCGCCCGCCGGCGCCGTGAGCGACGGACCAACGGCGGCAATCTTACCGTCCGTGACGAGCACATCGGCGGTCTGGTCGAAGCCGCGACTCGGATCGATCACGCGGCCACCCTGCAGCAGGAGGGGTCGCGTCATTCGGCGCCTCCGCGCTTCGCCGCGTCCGCCAGCTCAGGGCGACCCCCCGCCAGGAGATAGAGGACCGCCATGCGCACGGCGACGCCGTTCGTGACCTGATCGAGGATCACGCTGTGCGGGCCATCGGCCACGCGCGAGTCGATCTCGACGCCGCGATTCATCGGGCCCGGGTGCATGATCGTGATCGGACGGGGCGAGCGCTCGAGGCGCTCGGGCGTCACGCCCCACACGCGATAGTACTCCCGCAGACTGGGGATGAAGCCCTTCTCCATCCGCTCGAGCTGCAGCCGCAGCACGTTCAGAACGTCGGCCCACTCGATCGCTTCTTCGATCCGCGGGAAGAACTTCACGCCAAGCTCCTCGATACCGCGTGGCATCAGGGTGTAGGGGCCGCACACGCCGACGTGGGCGCCGAGTTTCGTCAGGCCCCAGATGTTGGAGCGGGCGACGCGGGAGTGCAGGACGTCGCCGACGAGGCAGACCTTCAGACCCTCGATCTTGCCGTGCTTGTCACGAATGGTGAGGAGGTCGAGGAGCGCCTGCGTGGGATGCTCGTGCTTGCCGTCGCCGGCGTTGATCACGTTGGACCGGATGCGCTGGCCGAGGAACCCCGCGGCGCCCGAAGAGCCGTGGCGGATCACGACCATGTCGATGCGCATCGCCTCGAGGTTCCGCGCCGTGTCCACCAGCGTTTCGCCCTTGGAGACCGACGACCCAGTGGCCGCGACGTTCACCGTGTCCGCCGAGAGCCGTTTCTCGGCGAATTCGAACGAGATGCGCGTCCGAGTGGAAGCCTCGAAGAAGAGATTGACGATCGTTTTGCCGCGCAGCGCGGGGACCTTCTTGATGGGCCGCTCCGATACTTCCTTGAACGGCTCGGCGGTGTCGAGGATCAGGCGGATTTGCTCGGGCGTCATGTGCTCGAGCCCGATGAGATCCTTCCCGAGCGAGATCGTCATCGGACCAGGTCCACCTGGTCTCGGCCGTCCAGCTCTTCAACTTGTACCTCGACCCGTTCGCCGGGTCCCGTCTTCACCTGTTGACCGACCACGTCGGCCTGGATCGGCAGCTCGCGGCCGCCGCGGTCGATGAGCACGCACAAGGAGATGCGCTTGGGGCGTCCAAAGTCGGCCAGCTCGTCGAGCGCCGCCCGCACCGTCCGACCGGTGTACAGCACATCGTCCACGATGACGGCGTGCTTGTCGGTGAGATCGACCGGCAGCCGCGTCTCCCCAATAACCGGCTTCGGCCCCACGGTCTCGAGGTCGTCCCGGTACAGCGTGATGTCGAGCGCGCCGCGCGCGACCACGATGCCTTCGTCTTTCTCGATGAGTTTGGCGAGGCGCTCGGCCAGCTCGACGCCGCGCCGCTGGATGCCGATGAGCACTAGGTCCGACGGGCCGTGCGTCAGCTCCGCGACTTCGACGGCCATACGCTGCAACGCCCGCGACATCGCGCGGGCGTCGAGGAGCGTGGTGCGGTCTGATGGCCTTGAGTTGGGGGGCATTTCGAGTGCTAAAGGTACCTACCGATAGACCGGGGTCAAAGGGGGCTGGCCGCGAAGTACGGCCTGCACGTTGGCGACGGCAATCGACGCCATCCTGCGGCGCGTGTCGTGCGTGGCGCTCCCGATGTGCGGCAGGAGCACGGTGCGCGGCGCGGCGCGGAGACGTGCGTGGATGGTGGGCTCTTCGGTATAGACGTCCAAGCCGGCGGCGCCGAGGCGCCCCCCTTCCAGCGCGATCGCCAGCGCCTCCTCCCGAATCAGGTCTCCGCGCGCGGTGTTCACGAGGATCGCGCCCGCCTTCATGCGACCGAGGGTCTCGCTGTTGATGATGCCTTTGGTCTCCGGCGTGGACGGCGCGTGCAGGCTCAGGATGTCGCTCTCACTCAACAGCCGGCTCCAGTCGACCCGCACGGCGCCGGTGTCCCGTTCGAAGTCGGGCTTCGCCGTACGCGCGGCATAGATGATGCGGGCGCCGAAGGGCACGGCGCGGCGCCCGACCGCTTGACCGATCCGTCCGGCGCCGAAGAGTCCCAGGGTCCGCCCGCGCAGCTCGACGCCCAGGAGCAGCTCGGGGTGCCACCCGCGCCATTGGTCCGTGCGCACCAGGTCGATCCCTTCGACGATGCGCCGCGCGCACGCGAGGATCAGGGTCCACGTGAGATCGGCGGTGGCGTCGGTGAGCACATCGGGTGTGTTGGTGACGATCACCTTACGCATCTCCGCCGCAACGAGGTCGACGTTGTCGTAGCCCACGGCGCAGTTGGCGACGATGCGGAGGCTGGGCAGGTGTTTCAGCTCGGTGCCGCCGACCCAACGCGACAGGAGGGGCACAATGGCGACCCAGTCGCCCTTGCCGACCGGCTGATCCCCGGGGAGCCAGGTGGGGTCGAGCCCCTCGAGCTGGTCTGGCTCGAGCAGGCCGCGCAGCTCGGCGGCGATGATGACGGGGAATCTCAAGGACGGCGAAAGACGGCGAAGGGCGGCGCAAGGCGGCGAAAGAGTCCTGCATGCCAGGAATTGATTGCGACCGGTACAGACTCAGGTCCCATTCTATTCTCGCATGGGATCATCGTACCGAAACCTGCTCGTGTGGAAGGAATGTCACAAGTCGGAGCAAAAACCTCCGCCGTCATCCGCCGACCTCCGCCGTCCTCCGGCGTCGTCGTTACGGCCCGTAGCGCACCACACACGTGATGGACAACGACGGATCTCGATACGCGCTCATGCTGAACGTGTAGGTGCCGGCGTCGGCAAAGACTGGCTCAGCGGCGGGCGCATGACTCCGGCGGCCGTTGAACAATTCCGTCGGAAGAGCCAGCAGGCCCTGATGCTCGAAGCGCTCGGCCTCCGGGACCGAGCCCGCCGCGACCGGCCCGCGGATGACCAGGTAGCCGCGGCGCGGCGTGAAGACTCCGAGCTCATTACCATGCGGCGCCCGCATCCGGAGGATCAGGTCGTCGCCGGCGTGGACGTCCGTGGGCGTGCAACTCAGGGCCGACGGCGTCCCGGGCAGATCAATCCCGCCCCGGTAGACGACATTCCCCACGACCATCGCCCCGATGACAAACGCCGGAATGACGTTCAGTGCGTCCCAGAACCAGCTCGCCGTTCCGCCCAACAACTCTGCGTCAGACAATTGCGAGTCCGGCGTCTCGCCCAGGAGGTCGAGGCGCTGCGTGAACGTGAGCAACTCCCACGCGACAAACACAAGAAAGAGGGGAATGACCAACACTCCGAGCGCCGCCCTGAGTGGGTAGAGCGCGTACGCCAACACCAGTAGGGCCACGGCCGCATCGGAAACCGCGTGCGCGGCCATGACACCGGACGCGCGCCGCCGGATGGCGAGTACGAGCAGCACGCCCGCGACGACCGTGCGCGCCACGACGTAGGCGATGGCTGCGATGCTCCAAAAACTCATTCAGGTCGGCGGAAGACGGCGAAGGACGGCGGAAGACGGCGAAAGGACGGGCGCTGCGTCCGATTGATGGCAGTGTGCGACGCACGCGACCCTAGGTTCGGTACCACATGGCACCGTACCGGCGTCTCCTGGCGTGGCAAGAGTGTCATAAGCTCGTGCTGGATGTGTACAAGGCAACACAATCCTTCCCCAAACATGAGCTCTACGGTTTGACGTCGCAGGTGCGCCGAGCGGCCTTTTCAGCGGCCGCGAACATCGTCGAGGGATCGACGAGGAAGGGGCGCCGAGAGTTCCGACGATTCCTCGACATCTCCGTGGCGTCCCTATCGGAGGTCGAGTATGCGCTCGAGGTGGCGAGCGAACTCGAGTACATCAGGCCCGACGTGTACGCTGAACTTGAGGCACAGCAACGACGGGCGCGCTTTCTCGCTTGGAAGCTCCACGCGTCGTTGCGCGAACCAGGGCAGTAACCTTCGCCGCCGTTCGCCGACCTCCGCCGCCCTCCGGCGTCGTTGTTTTTACGGACAGGGAGGGATTCGAACCCTCGATACCCTTACGGGCATACCGGTTTTCGAGACCGGCGCCTTCAACCACTCGGCCACCTGTCCTCAACGACTAGACGCCTAGACGCGCAGACGCCGAGACGCCTAGGAAAAGCTCTTATGATCAGGCGGACAGGGTGGGATTCGAACCCACGTAACGGTTTCCCGCTAACACGCTTTCCAAGCGTGCGCCTTCAGCCACTCGGCCACCCGTCCTCAGTGCGGGAGGAAACTAGCGGCGGGCCCCCCCTCAATCAACCGGCGGCGCAGCCTAAGCTGCGGCCGGAGCGGCCGTTAACCGCGCTGTGGCGCCGGCGCTACCCAAACTGCCGCGCGCCCGCCACAAGTACGGTGACCAGCGCCTCGGGTCACGCACACGCCGATGGGCGCGTTTATTGCCACTTCCACGCAGCGTGACGACGCCGACTCTGTACAAGCCGCGCGCCCCGCTTCGCTCACCGACGCTTCCGCCGTCGCGCTCGCGCGCGAGCGTCTTCGACGACGTGCGAGCAGCCGCAATCCGTGATGTGCTGCAACCGTACATGTTCGACGACAAGGCGTTCCGCGACACGGTGTGCGAGGAGCTCCGTGGCCCGGTGGCCCGGCCGCGCATCATCGAGTTCGGATGCGGGACGGGCTCGTTCACGTTGGCCGCCCTCACCACGCGGCACGACGCCGTCTACCATGGCTTTGAGCGCTCGGAAGCCGACGTCGCCATCGCAACGTGCCGGCTCAGCCGTGCGGGCCTCCAGGGGAGCGCCACGTTCACGGCTCCGTTCGAATTCGACAGCCGAGCAATCGGCGAAGCCCTGCAAGGGCTTCGGGCCGACTTTATGCTCCTGCCACGCTTCCTCCAGACGGTGCCGCTGCTCACGGACGGCAGCGCCTTGAACCGGGCTGCGTTCCTCGCGCTGTGCCGCCAGCTCGTGAAGCCCGGCGGCCGCATGCTGATCATCGAGGATGTGTACGGCGAGGACGCAGACGAGCAGGCTGAGTTGTCGTTCGCCTGGCGCGACTCGTTCCGCGCGCGTCTGACGCGCGACATCGAACCCCTGCGACACGCGCTGCAGGGGCTCGATCCTGATCTCGCGGTACGGCTCGCCCGCCTTCCCGGCGATCCTTCGCTGCTCGGCGAGCTGCGCGACCGCGCTCAGCCCTGCCCCGCCCAGGCCATGCCGCTGCGCGCCTGGGAGCGGATGTTCGAGCATCTCGGCTTCGCGTTCCAGGCGACGCGACACCAGACGCAACGCCAGCTATACCTCTTCTCAGTGCGGTGCTAGCTTAGGCTCCCGAGCCTCAACAGGGAGCCCCATTTGCCGGTCACCTACGCGAGCTACCTGAAGCTCGACGAGCTCTTGTCGCTCCAGCAGCCGCGCACCGGTGAGCTTGAGCACGACGAGACGCTGTTCGTCATCATCCATCAAGTCTACGAGCTGTGGTTCAAAGAGGTCCTGCACGAGCTGGACCACCTGCAGCGCCGGCTACGCGCCAACGACACGGCGCTCGCTGGACACACGCTCAAGCGCATCCTCACGATTCTCAAGACGCTCGTCGCGCAGATCGACGTCCTCGAGACGATCACGCCCCTCAATTTCCTGTCGTTCCGGGACCGGCTCGAATCGGGGAGCGGGTTTCAGTCGCATCAATTCCGTGAAATCGAGTTCGTGATGGGCAAAAAAGGGCGCCCGTCGTTCGAGCGATATCCGGAAGGAAGCGAGCACCGCCGCCGAGTGGAGGTCCGTTTCGCCCAGCCGACGCTGTGGGACGCCTTTCTCGCTTACCTCGTGGCCAACGGGTACACGGTGCCGCGCGATCTGCAGGCGCGAGACGTCACGCAGCCCCTGACACCGTCGCCGGAATTGCAGCGCATCCTCATCGACATCTATCGCAAGAACCACAGCGTGGCGCAGGTCTGCGAGCGCCTCGTCGATCTGGACGAAGGCTTCATGGAGTGGCGCTATCGGCACGTGAAGATGGTGCAAAGGACAATCGGCACGAAGGCTGGTACGGGGGGCTCGGCCGGCGCCGAGTATCTCATGACCACAATCAATCAGCCGGCGTTCCCGGACCTCTGGGCGATTCGCGCCGAGCTGTGATCAACCCGGAAGAGCTGGCGAAGCACTACACCAGATTTCGCGTCACGGAGCGGATCCTCCTCACCGGGCACTCCCATCAAGCTTGGCCCGATGTGGCCTTCGAAGCGCAGCAGCAGGCCTGGCTCGATACAGCAGAATACGTGGACGACGTATGGGAGAAAGCGTTCGAGAAGGCGAACGAGGTGCGCCGCGGGTTTGCTCGACTCATGGATGACTCGCCCGATCGCATAGCACTTGCCCCGAACACGCACGAGCTGGTCGTGCGCTTCCTGTCTGCGCTGCCCCTCAGCAAGCGTCCCAAGCTGATCACGACCGACGGCGAGTTTCACACGATTCGGCGCCAACTAGACAGGTTGGTGGAGGAAGGGGTTGAGGTTGTGAAGGTTGTGAGCGTGCCGGCAGCCACCTTGGCCGAGCGGCTCGCGCGACAGGTCGATGATCGTACGGCGGCCGTGCTGGTCTCGGCGGTGCTGTACACGAACGCGCACATCGTGCCGAATCTCCGGGCCGTGCTCGAGGCGTGTGAGCGGCACGGCGCCGAGCTGCTCGTCGATGCTTACCACGCGTTGAACGTGGTTCCCTTCTCCTTAAGGAAGGAAGGGTTGGAGCGGGCTTATATCGTCGGGGGTGGTTACAAGTACTGTCAGCTCGGGCCAGGCAATGCGTTCCTGCGCTTCCCCGCCGAGACAACGTTGCGGCCGGTGTTCACGGGGTGGTTCAGCGAGTTCACAGATTTGAGCAAGGCGCCGAGTGGGCGGGTCGAGTATGGGCCTGGGCCGGCGCGGTTTGCGGGAGCGACGTATGACTTCACGAGTCATTATCGCGGGGCCGCGGTGTTCAAGTTCTTTGAGCAGCAACGGTTAACGCCGGAGAAGTTACGTGATCTGAGCCAGCATCAGGTGGGAGTGCTGGCCGCCGGGCGCGACTTCGAACCAGAGGTGCCGATCACCGCCATCGGTGGGTTCCTCGCGATTTCCACGACCGAGGCACCGCTACTGGCGCAGCGTCTCAAGGAACAGAACATCTGGACCGACTATAGAGGGAACATGTTGCGACTCGGACCTGCGCCGTACGTCACCGATCCACAGCTCAACGACGCGCTACAAAGAATGCCTTAAGCAACGCCCCACACGCCTCCGCCTCCACCCCACTCACCACTTCCACGCGGTGATTGAGGCGGGGGTGACGCACCAGATCCCCGACTGACCCGCACATCCCCGCTTTGTCGTCGTAGGCGCCGAACACCAGCTTGCCGACCTTGGCCAGCACGATCGCGCCGGCGCACTGCGCGCACGGCTCCAGCGTTACGTACAGCGTCGCGTCATCGAGCCGGTCGGTGCCCAGGGCTTGGAGGGCCCGTTGGATCGCCAATAACTCAGCATGAGCGGTGGGATCGTTGCGGTGCACAGTCTCGTTGTGCGCCTGCGCGACCACGCGCCCCCCCTGCATCACCACGGCCCCAACCGGCACCTCGTCCAGACCCGCCGCGTGGCGGGCCTGTTCGAGGGCCAGTGTCATGCCCAAATCAGACCGATCAGCCACGGGCTCGCTCGAACGTGAGCGAGTTTCCTTCCTTCGCGCGGTCGACCTTGATGCGGTCCCCATCGACGTACTTCCCTTCCAGCACCGACATGGCGAGGGGGTTCTGCAGCAGCCGCTGGATGGCGCGCTTCAGCGGCCGGGCGCCGTACACCGGATCGTAGCCCTCGGCCACGATGAGCTGCTTCGCCTCCGCAGAGATATCGATCGTGAGCTTCCGCTCGCGCAGCAACGCCTCGACCCGCTTGATCTGAATGTCCACGATTTTCGCGACATCCTCGCGAGACAGCGGCCGGAACGTGATCACGTCGTCGACGCGATTCAGGAACTCCGGCTTGAAACTCTGGCGCAGCAGCTCCATCACCTTCGTTTCGGTTTGCTCCCAACCGACCGTTTCGGCCTCGAGCAGATACTGCGAACCGACGTTCGAGGTCATGATCAGCACCGCGTTGCGGAAATCGACGGTGCGCCCCTGGGAGTCCGTCAGCCGCCCATCGTCCAGGATCTGCAGCAGGACGTTGAACACGTCGGGGTGCGCCTTCTCGATCTCATCGAACAGGACGACGGCATACGGACGCCGCCGGACCGCTTCGGTGAGCTGACCGCCTTCTTCGTATCCCACGTAGCCCGGGGGCGCCCCGATCATCCGCGCGACCGCGTGCTTCTCCATGTACTCGGACATGTCGAGCCGCACCATCGCGCGCTCGTCGTCGAACAAGAACTCAGCGAGCGCGCGCGCCGTCTCCGTCTTGCCGACGCCCGTGGGGCCGAGGAAGATGAACGAGCCCGTGGGCCGGTTCGGGTCCTGCATCCCGGCGCGCGCGCGCCGCACGGCGTTCGACACGGCCGCCAGCGCCTCCGGCTGCCCGATCACGCGCTTGCCGAGTTCCGCCTCGAGCCGCGTGAGCCGCTCGCGATCGGACTCGAGCATCTTCGACACGGGAATCCCCGTCCACTTCGCCACGATCTGCGCGATGTCTTCGGCGTCGACCTCTTCCTTCAGGTACTTGCCCTTCTTCTGGATCTCGGCGAGCCGTTTCTCGAAGGTCGCGATCTCCTTCTCCACGGCGGGAATCGTCCCATACCCGATCTCCGCGGCCTTTTGGAGCTCCCCGCGGCGCGTCGCCTGCTCGGCGTCCAAGCGCAGCTTCTCCAGCTCGGCCTTCTGCGCCTGGAGCGCGGTGATCGCTTCCTTCTCCGCCTGCCACTGCGCCTTCATCGCGTTGGAGCGTTCGCGCAGTCCGGCGAGCTCCTGCTCGATCTTGGTGCGCCGCTCCTTCGCGGCTTTGTCCTTCTCCTTCGCGAGGGCCTGGAGCTCGATCTCGAGCTGGACGATCTTGCGCTCGACTTCGTCGATCACCTGGGGCAACGAATCGATGTCGATGCGCAGACGGGCCGCGGCTTCGTCGACGAGGTCGATCGCCTTGTCCGGCAAAAAGCGGTCCGTGATGTAGCGGTTGGACAGCGTCGCCGCCGCGACGAGCGCGCCATCGGTGATGCGCACCCCGTGGTGCACCTCGTAACGCTCCTTCAGACCGCGCAGAATCGCGATCGTATCTTCGACCGACGGCTCGCCCACGAAGACGGGTTGGAAGCGCCGCTCGAGGGCGGCGTCCTTCTCGACGTATTTGCGGTACTCGTCGAGGGTCGTCGCCCCGATGACGTGCAGCTCGCCGCGCGCCAGCGCGGGCTTGAGCATGTTGGACGCGTCCACCGCGCCCTCGGCGCCGCCGGCGCCCACGATCGTGTGCAGCTCATCGATGAAGACGATGAACCGGCCTTCGTTCTCCGTGATCTCCTTGAGGACCGCCTTGAGCCGCTCCTCGAACTCGCCGCGGTACTTGGTGCCCGCGATCAGCGCGCCCAAGTCGAGCGAGACGAGATGCTTCTGTTTGAGCGAATCGGGGACGTCGCCGTTGACGATGCGCTGCGCCATCCCCTCGACGATCGCCGTCTTGCCGACACCGGGTTCGCCGATCAGCACCGGGTTGTTCTTGGTGCGGCGCGACAACACCTGCATCACGCGGCGCACCTCTTCGTCCCGGCCGATCACCGGGTCGAGCTTGCCTTTGCGCGCCAGCTCGGTGAGATCGCGGGTGAAGCGCTGCAACGCCTGGTACTTCGACTCGGGCTCCTGGTCCGTCACGCGGTGCGAGCCGCGCACTCCCTGGAGCGCCGCCAGCAGTTGCGCGCGGTCGACACCTCCTGCGGAGAGCAGCTCCCGGGCCGTCGTGCCCTTCTCCTCGGCGAGCGCCAGCAGCACGTGCTCCGTCGAGACGTAGGCGTCGTCGAGCGCTTTGGCCTCCTCGTCCGCGCGATCGAGCACCTTGGACAACTCGCGCGACAGCGACGGGTCGGTGCCGTTGCCGGACTGTGTGGGGAACCGCGCGATCTCGCGCTCGGTGTCGGCTTTGAGCTGCGCGACGTTGAGGCCGGACTTCTGCAACAACGGGACGACGATGCCCTCTTCCTGTTCCAGGAGGGCGTGGAAGAGATGCGCGTCGTTCACCACCGGATTCCCGCGGCTGCGGGCGAGCGCGGCGGCTTCTTGCAGGGCTTCGGCAGCCTTGACGGTGAGACGTTCGGGTCGGATCATGGCGCGAGCCCCTAAGGCAACCTGCGTGCCGGGCGAAGATGCCAGAAAGGCATGGCGGCGTAAGACGGCGAAGGGCGGCGCAGGTATGACCCACGCCGCCCTCCGACGACCTGCGGCGTCCTTCGCCGCCTACTTCATGATGATCATCTTCTTGGTGAAGCGCCGTCCATCCACGATCAACTGGTAGATGTAGACGCCCGAGGCGGCTTCCCGGCCCGTGTTCAGGACCTTGCCGTCCCAGTACGCACTGAAGCTGCATCCCGACGGGTTGCTGCAGGTCAACTCCAGGTCGTCCAGACTCTGGCCGGTACCCTGCAGAATCGGCGTCGCGACGAGCTGCGCCAGCACGTTGTAAATCTTCAGCGAAACTCTTGGCCGGTGACCATTCGCGAACAGATCGCCGCTCAAGGCGAACGGCAGCGTGGTCGCCGGGTTAAACGGGTTCGGGTAGTTCTGTTTGAGCTCGACCGGCGCCGGGGGGCCCTGCGCCTGCCCTTCTCGTGCCCCCGCCACCACCAGCCCGAGCCCCAGCACTGCCCAGGCAAACCGCGTCATCTCCACCACTCCTCGGCGAACGTAAAGATGCGTTAGACGGCTCTCCTTGAGTTGCTGTTAGGGCGCTAGTAAGGGCCACTCCGACTTGAACCTAGGAACCGCCTGCCGCTCCTGTCAAGCGCACCAGCACCCGCGCGTCGCCATCCCGCTTGGTAATCCCTCGCCGATCCGCCCATTCCAGCAGCGGGATCAGGTACTTGCGGGTCAACCCGGTCCGATCGCGAAGCTGGGCCGGTGTGGCCCGGCCCAGCTCACGGAGCGTCGCCTCGAGGGCACCACGGAATTCTTCGAGCGCCGGCTTCGACGCGTAACGCTCCTGATCGACCTGTTCTACACCGCCCTCACGGGCAAGGTGCGCCAGTAAGGGCGGAACCGCCAGGTCCGCAAACTCGTGTTGTAGCTCGGCGACGGTCGGCACCTGCCAGCGTGCTTCGACGAGCCGGCGTACCAGACGGGCGCCCGAGTCGCCGGCGTGCGACTCGAGGGTCGCCTTCCACCCCGGTCGGCGGACGACGGCCCCGCCCCCCCCGACCTCGAACGCTTGCTTCTTGACGCCGTGGTCCACGAGGAGATCCCACACGGGCCCCGTGACGTCTTGCACCGCAACGGCGGCGCGCAGCGCCTGAAGCGACAATCCCGGATCCAGGGGGTGCGTCTGGTGATGCGCCCCAACCACCGCCGCCAGCCGCTCGACCTCTGCCGTGAGCGCTCGGCGCGCGACAAGGACATCGCCCGACGCGATCACACCCTTCCCGGCCCGCTCGACGGCGCCGCTCACCTCTCCGGGAAGGATGCCCAAACGCACCGGGAAGTCGCGAACGACGACGCCGCGAAGCCCGGCTTCCTCCACGAGGCGCGCGAGGCGCTCGCCCGCGGGTTGCTGCACCGCGAGCCCCCGCTCCGCCACACGGGGACGCTTCGGCGGGAACGGGTCGAGCACGATGCCGCCTCCAATCGTCGTCACGGGCGAGAAACTGCGGACGACGAAACGATCTCCGCCACGCGCGACGAGGGGGCGCTCGAGCAGGAGGCGCGCCAAGCCCGTCTCCCCCGGGGCGATGGACCGCACCTGGGCCACGCGCGCGAGGACTTCGGCGGTGCCGAGGTGCACGCGAATCCGCGTGCGGGCAGCGAGGGGTTTCCGCGCCCCGGGGAGGAGCTCCAGCGCCACGTCGAGCGTCGTCGTCGACGCCCAACCGGGGCCCGTCACCGCGACGGCGCCGCGTTCCAGCTCCTCTTTGCCGACGCCGACGAGGGCGAGGGCGGTACGCCGCCCGGGGACGGCGCGCTCCGCCGTTTCCCCATGCACCTCGATGGATCGCACACGTACCTCACGATCGAGGGGCAAGAGCCGAACGGACTCCCCGATCGCCACACTGCCGCTCCAGGTCGACCCGGTGACCACGGTCCCGGCCCCCGCGACCGCAAACACGCGATCAATGGGGAGCCGGAACAGATCCTCCGTCGGCCGGGCCGGAAGATCGCCGGCCAGGTGCACCAGCGCGGCGCGTAGCTCGTCGAGTCCGGCGCCCGTCAGGGCCGACACGGCGATCGGCGGATCCCAACGGACGCGGCTCGATTTCAATCGCTCGACAACTTCGGTGCGGACGAGCGCGAGCCACTCGTCGTCAACCAGGTCGCGCTTGGAAAGGACGGGCACCCCGCGGCGCACGCCAAGGAGCTCGACGATGGCGAGGTGCTCCTCGGTCTGCGGCATGACGCCCTCGTCGGCGGCGATGACGAGGAGGGCCACGTCGATCCCCGTAGCACCGGCGAGCATGTTCTTGACGAACCCTTCG
>Ga0193723_1000128_pt1 | contig 25652 bp, 21 predicted proteins | sample H2m2metaG_FD_143042 | JGI IMG/M metagenome (GOLD analysis project Ga0193723, IMG submission 143042) | Soil microbial communities from a riparian zone of the East river system, Colorado, United States - H2m2 | ecosystem: Environmental > Terrestrial > Soil > Riparian zone | place: USA: East River...
CGCGGGCTTTGTGCCCTACCTCCGCCGGAACAGTCGGAACCGCTCATCGCGTCGGAGGTAGGGCACAAAGCCCGCGCGGGCGCAGCCCTTCAACGACGCCGCGTTGCCCTCATCGACGAAGGTGACCACCCAGCGTGCGCCGAACTGGTCGGCGCGCTCGGCGATCTGCGCCATCGCGGCGGCCATGATCCCTTGCCCGCGGTAGGCCTCCGGCGTGTACGCCCCCTCGAGCAGCGCTTCGTCGGGGGCGAGGCGCGGGTAGAGGTTGCCGAAAAACGCACGCACCCGATCGTTCTGGTTCGAGAGGATGAGCCATTGCATGTAGCACGCCTTACCGTCTGGCTCGACGGCGAGGTGACAGGTGTGGAGGCCGGACCCGAGCAGGCGCGCCTGGCCCAGGCGCGCGTACACCTGGTCATCCGACAAGCCCGGCTCGCGCACGTCGAGCCACGGGAGCTCGTCGTCGGGCGTGAGCGGCCGCACCTGGATCGGCAGCTTGGCGGTCGGCGCCGCATGGGGCGCACTCAGGTCGCGGCGCAGCCCGACCGACGCTGAATTGGAGTAGAGCCGGTAGGTCACGGCTCGCCACGTCTCGCGCCCGCGTCCGGTGAACACCAGTCGCAGCAGGTCGAGGGCTCTCGCCAGGATGCCGGCCATCGCGTCAGTCGAACCGCGCGCCGTCGCACAACACGGCCGCGATCCGCTCTCCGGTGTGCCCGTCCCAGCGATCGATCACCGGTGGCGCGGCGGGCCGCTGCGCAACCGCTTCCCGCGCCGCGTCACGGATCGCGTCTCGCTGCGGCGCCACGAGCCGGTTGGTCCCCACCACACACGTGATGGGCCGCTCGGTGTTGGGCCGGACGGTGACGCACGGCACGCCGAGCCAGGACGTCTCTTCCTGGAGACCGCCCGAGTCGGTGATCACGAGTCTGGCATCGCTGACGAGCCCCAGCATCTCCAGGTACGGCAGGGGCTCGAGCACCCGGACGCCGTTCATCGCCGCCCCAGCCCCGTTCGCACCCAGCGTGTTCATGCGCGCCCGCGTGCGCGGGTGCACGGTAAACAGCGTCGGGCCGTCCTTGCTGACTTGTCCAAGCGCGCCGAGCAGCTCGCACAGCGTCGCCGGATCGTCCACATTCGCGGGCCGGTGAAGCGTGACGACGGTGTACTTCCCCTTCGCGACGCCATGTCGGCGCGGCGCTTCCAGCGCGCGGGCGGCCGGCAGCGCCTCCACGAGGGAGTCGATCATCACGTTGCCGACGAAGTGGACCTGCGGACCCGCCACGCCCTCGGCTCGGAGATTTTCCACCGCATCCGGGGAGGGAGCAAACAGCAGATCGGCGAGGTGGTCGGTCACGAGCCGGTTCAGCTCCTCGGGCATCGTGCGATCGCGGCTGCGCAGGCCCGCTTCCACGTGACCCACCGTGATGCCCAGTTTCGCCGCGACCAGCGCCGCCGCGACCGTGGAGTTGACGTCACCGTACACCAGCACCACGTCGGGCTTGAGCGTTTCGCACAGGGGCTCGAACCGCTCCATGATGAGCGCCGTCTGTTTGGCGTGTGAGCCGGATCCCACTTCGAGGGCGTGGTCGGCCCGGGGCAGCCGCAAATCCCGGAAAAACGCCTCGGACATCTCCGGGTCGTAGTGCTGGCCGGTGTGTACGACGGCGTGGCGCGCGCCGCGCGCCGTGAGGGCCCGCGCGACCGGGGCGAGCTTCATGAAGTTCGGCCGCGCCCCGACGACAGAAACGACGAAGGGACTCAAAAGATCTTGGTCAGCGTGTAGATCGTGATTGGGATGCCCAGCAAAGCACCCCCGAACCGCAGCACTTCGCCGGCGTTCGTCCCGCCGCGCCGCGGCACGATGACCTGGTCGCCGGCGACGAGGCCCGCACCGTCGAGCGTGCGGCCCTCGGCGATCGCCTGCTGCAGCGCCTTGCCCTCCCAGAGCGGCTTGCCGTCGCGCTCGATGCGCAGCCGACTGAGGTTGGCTTCCTGCATCGTACCGCCGGCGGCCATGAACGCGTCGGACAGCAGCCCGTCGGCAGGCACGCCGTAGTAGCCCGGGTGGAGGACCGCGCCCTGGACCGAGAGACGCACGAACGCTCGGGTCCGCACCTCGGGGTCGCGCAGGTTCTGCGCGAGACGGTGGGTGAGGTAGTCCTGTAGCTCGGACCGCAGCACCCCATCAAGTGGGACGTTGCCGATCAGCGGCAGGGTGAGCTGCCCGCCCAGCCCGACGGTGAAGGTATCGGACAGCTCCTTCTCGCCTTCCACCGTCAGCAAGATGCGATCGCCGACTCTGAAGTCGCCGCGGGCGAGCCGCGCCCGAATGGCGGCGGCTTCGCGAGCGACATCGGGCGCCTGCGCGCCCTGCTCGAGCCGCGTAGCGCGCGCCTCCAGGGCCTGACGTGTGGCGCCGAGGCCCAACGTATTCGGGCTGTCCCCGCTCTGCGCCGCCGAGGGAGTCACGGTGCCCAGCAGCGCGACGAGCGCGGCAATGGTCACGCGAGTGATAGTCATGAAGCATGCCTCATTTCTTGTCTTGGCAGCGGATCACCGCGCCGGGATCGAAACACGCGTGACATGACCCGCCACAGCACGCCTCGGATGAATGGCATCGGGTCGTCCCATGCGACGACCCGCAGCGCGTCGCTCCCCAACGCCCAGGGGAGCCAGCGCAGGAACGAGATGCCGGCGGCCCGCGCCGCCAAGACGTCGTCCCACGGCTTGCACCAGCGCGCGCCCGCGCGGGCCTGACGCATAGCGGCGCGCGGGAGCCCGGCGAGGTCGGCGAAGACGAGCGCCGGGATGTTCACGCCGGCGCGGGCGCCCAGGTGGTGCCACAGCGTAAAGCGCGGGTTGACCTCGAGCAGGTACAGCCGGCCATCGCGCGCGCGTTTGAAGTCGAACTTGGCGACGCCTCGCAGGCCGAGCCGACGGACCAAGTCGCGCCCCAAGGTCGTGACCTCCGGCGCGTCGGTGATCTCGAGCGCTGTGCTATCGCCATAGGCTTGAGGCCATGTGCGGATCTTCCGCCCCGTGAACTCGCCGACCGTTTCGCCGTGCTCGTCGACATACACGTGATAGCTCTCGATGCACGTCTCCGGACCCGGAATCAGCTGCTGCAGCAAAACCGGAATCCCGGCCCGCGCCAGGCGCGGCCAGTGGGACGCCAGCGCGAGCGGGGTGTCGAGACGCAGCGCCTTGGCCGCTCCGCCGATCGGCATCCACTGATCGCCCCGTCGCACGATGGGCTTTAGCGCCACCGGAAATTGGAGGTCGAGAGGGACCGCATCCCTGGACGGATCCAGCGCGCGCGCCGCGGGAACGGGGAGGTCGAGTCGCTGTGCCAGCGCTTGAAAGCGGCCCTTGTCGACCAAATCCTCCACCAAGACGGCGTCGGGCACCACGAAGTCGAAGCGTCGGCTCAGGCGCTCCCGGTAGCGAGAGATGAGAAGCAGTTCCCGGTCCTCTTCGTAGAACAGCACGGGGCGCGCGGATTGCGCGTCGGCGAAGCGCTCGAGCAGCTGCACCAGCTCCTCCGGCTGCTCCCAGGCATCCGCCCAATCGAGGACCGCTCGGGCGAAGCGTGAATAGCGCACCGGTTGGCCCGGCGCTGCTGCGACAACGCAGGGGATGCCCGCGAGACTCAGGGCACGCAGCAGGTCGGAGTCGCCGAGGACACACGCGAGGGACGCGCCGTTCCGCATCGTCAGGAGCGTCCCGACAGCAGAGCCCCGGCCCGGCCGTCGGGGTCCTCCTGACGTGTCGAGTATCCCTCGACTGAATACGCGTAGTAGCTGTACGCCGCCCCCGGGCGCACATCGTTCAGCACCACCCCGAGCACGCGGATGGGGAGGCCCCGCAGCATCTCCACTTTCGCCTCGGCGATCATACGGTCCGTGACGCCCGTGCGCAGCACAACCAGCAGGCTCCCCGTGACGGCGCCCAGCGCGCTCGCATCCACGCCGGCGGCGAGCGGTGGGCTATCCACGAGGATCGCGTCGTAGTGCGTTCGCATCGCGCTGATCAAGCGGGGCAAGGCTTCGGAGCACAGCAGTTCGGGGCCGCGATGCAGGCGCGAGCCACCGCCGATGAAGGAGAGGTGCGTGTAGGGCGTGCTCTGCACGACCTGGTCTGGAGTCACCTCATTCGCCAGCACGTCGGTGAGCCCCGGGCGGCGGGCGGCCTTCAGGAGGCGGTGCAGCCCGCCGCAGCGGACGTCGCCGTCGATCAGCAGCGTGCGGTATCCCACCTGCGCGAAGGCCAGAGCCAGATTGGACGTGACGAAGGACTTGCCATCACCGCGACCCGGGCTGGTGACGGTGATGAGCACCGGCCCAGCAGTGCCGTAGGCGTGGTGCACGTTCAGGCGGATGCCCCGCAGCGCCTCGACCGCTTCGCTGCCATCGGCGTCCGCCGGCGCGCGCCCATTCCCGTTTCCGCGGTGCACGTGCGGCACGGCGCCGAGAATCGAGAGCCCCATCGACCGCGTGATCCGCAGCGGATCCCGGATCGTTGGATCGGCGCGATCGAGCAGCACCGAGCCGCCAACACCCGCGCCGAAGCTCGCAATCACGGCGAGCAACAGCACCAGGGGCGTCGCGTTGACGACGGGCCGCGTCGGCCGGATCGCGTGCTCGAGGATGCGGACGTCGGGCAGCGTGCTGACCTCGGCGAGACGCGTTTCGTTGTAGCGCTGCTCGAGGTTGGAGAACAGCTCCGTGGCGTTGGCCTGGTCGCGCGCCAGTCGGACCTCCTCCAAGGCGACGGGGGGCGCGCCACGCAGGTCGCCCGCGATCGAGTCCATGCGTTGCCGCATGTCGTGCTCCCGGGCGGCCAGGCCGGCGACCAGCGCGCCACCGAGCTCCGGAATCACGAACCGCGCGAGGGTGTCCACCTGCTGCGCCAGCCGGCGTACCGGCGGGTGCGTGTCGGCGTAACGGAAGCGGAGCACGCGCAGCTCCGCCTGACGGTCCGCCAGGTCCTTCAGCGCGGCTGCCAGCGCCGAGGAGCGCTGCACCGCGCCGATCATGGCGAGCTCATCCACTGGGACGGACCCGTCCCTCGCCCGCGCCACGACCTGGGTGATCGCTGCGCGGTCGCGTGCCAGCCCGTCCATGGCCACCTGGAGGTCCACGTAACTCGCGAACGTGGGGTCGGCCGTGATGCGGCGACCGTCGGGGCCTTGCGCCGGGCCCTCCGACGCGCGCACCGCGTGGTGCACCCGGAACTGCGTCAGGGCGGCCTCCGCGCTGCGCAGGTTGGCCTGGGCGCGGTCGCGCTGTTCGCGCAGGATCGACGACAACTCGGTGAGCCGCTCGCGTTTCATGTCTGCGGCCACGGCGACGAGCCGGTCCGCGACCGCATTCACGGTCGTGGTGATCAGGGCCGGATCGTGACCGCGCCGCTCCAGGCGAACGAAATAACCGTCCGCCGTGGCCCGTATCCGCAACGCCTGCGACAGCTCCAACGCGACGTCGCTCAACGCCGTCACCGTGAAGCGAATCACGGCCCCGGGTGGCAGCGTGCCGGCGGGCGGCACCCACGCCAGGCCCAGTAGCGCGCCGACCGAGTCGCCGACGCTGCCTTGTTGCAGCACCGCGTCCTCCGCGACGTCTCGCAGCGTGAAGTGCTGCCCCGTCTGATCGACTTCGAGCCGATAGGTGCCGGGGCGAACTTCCCCGGGCACGGTGAGCGTCGCCAGCGCCGCCGAGTCGGCCGGCGACTTCGGCGCGAGGTACAGCCGCGCCTGGCGAACGACGTCGTTCAACACGACATGGGATCTGATGAGATCGAGCCAGCCGCCCGACGTGCCAAGAAGCTGGGCGCTTTGGATCGGCCCCTGATCGCCACGACCACGATCGTGATCCTGCTCCGATTGCTGGATCCAGATCGTGGCCTGCGCTTGGTAAACGGGCTTGAGGAACTTCCCAACGACCAGGCCGGCCAAGGAGCCGACCACGGTGACGCTGGCAACCAAAACCTTGTAGCGGCGGGCAGCCGCGACCACGCGAGCCCAGTCGCCCATCAGCGCGGGTGCCGCCGCGGCCGGGAGTCCCGTTTGGAACGGCACCACGGCCGGTTGGTTAGGAGGTAGCGTCGCGTCACTCGCCATGTAGTTGCATCCAGCTTCTTTGAGGGTGAGGTCGAGCCTTCAGCCCTCTCAACAATTGCAAGCCGGGTACCGCGGGGACCCCTAGCAGCCAGCGACGCAACGCGTGCCGCCACGGGCAGATACGCACCTGGGCTTGCGACCGGGGCTTAGCGCGCGTGCTGATCGTCGCAACCGTCACGCACATCTGTAACGTCGACGTGGCAGCAGGGGACGAGCGAAACCCGGCACTCGGAGCTAAGTGCTTCTGCCACAATCGGTCAACCAACCGGAGCGTCCGCGCACGTGACCTGCGTTTGCAACGAGTCGCGGGCGACCCGCATTTCCATTTCCGACATCGGGCCCCGGGCCCGGGGAGCTGCACCATCACCGCCGGCTCGGCACCACCCAAGCGCAGCGACTTCCTTCCTTTCTCTCCGCCGACGATCGGCGAGGAGGAGATCCAGGAGGTTGTGGACACCCTCCGCTCTCAGTGGATCTCCACGGGACCGAAAACGAAGCGGTTCGAAAGTGAATTCGCGGCTTTTCTGCGAGCCCCGGGGGCGTTGGCGCTCAATTCCTGCACGGCAGCGCTGCACACCGCGCTCAAGACACTGGGGATCGGGCCGGGGGACGAGGTCATCACGACGCCAATGACGTTCACGGCGTCCGTGAACGTGATCGAGCACGTAGGCGCGCGACCCGTACTGGTGGACGTCGAGCCGGACACGCTCAACATCGACCCGCGCAAGGTCGCGGCGGCGATCACGCCGCGCACCCGCGCGATCTTGCCCGTGCACTACGCCGGTCACCCGGCCGACCTCGACGCACTGCGCGCGTTGGGCCGGGCGCATGGCTTAGAGATTGTCGAGGACGCTGCCCACGCGCTGCCGGCCTGCTACAAGGGGCGACCCATCGGCAGCGAGGGCAATCCCGTCGCCTTCAGCTTCTACGCCACGAAGAATCTCACGACTGGCGAAGGCGGGATGCTCACGGCCGATCCGGAGTTTCTGGCACGGGCACGGGTGATCAGTCTGCACGGCATGAGCCGCGACGCCTGGAAGCGCTACGACAAGGGCGGCAGCTGGTTCTACGAGGTCCTGGTCCCTGGCTTCAAGTACAACATGACCGACATTCAGGCGGCGCTCGGGCTGTGGCAGCTGCGCAAGCTCGAGCAGTTTCAGGCGCGGCGTCGCGCGGTCGTGAGCGAGTACGACCGTGCCTTCGCGGACGAGCCCGCCCTCGAGCGTCCCGTGACGCGCCCGGACGTGGAGCACGCCTGGCACCTCTACGTGCTGCGCCTGCGCGACGACGCGCTGACGATCGGGCGAGACCGCTTCATCCAGGAGCTGACCGACCGGAACATCGGCACGTCAGTGCATTTCATCCCGATTCACATCCATCCGTACTACCGCGACAAGTACGGCTTTACGCCGGACAGCTTTCCAGTCGCCTATGACAACTTCCGGCGCATGTTGAGCCTGCCGCTCAACCCCGGACTCACCGACCAGGACGTGAGCGACGTGATCGAGGCGGTGTTGGACGTCGTGCGGAGCTTCCAGGCGTGAGCGCCAAGCGCGTCCTCGATGTGATCCTTGCAGGGGTGGCGCTCGTCGCGGCCGCGCCTGTGCTCTGCGTCGCCGCCGTCGGGATCCGGCTCGCGGGGGCCGGCCCCATTTTCTACCGCGCGCACCGCGTCGGTCTACACGGCCGCGTGTTCACGATGTACAAACTTCGCACGATGCGGGTCCGGCAGTCCTATGCCAGCGCCATTACCGCGAAGAATGACCCCAGAGTCTTCCCGTTCGGCGCCCTGCTGCGCCGCACGAAGGTCGATGAGCTGCCGCAGTTGTACAACGTCCTGCGCGGCGACATGGCGATCGTCGGCCCGCGACCCGAGGACCCGGGGATGGTGGCGCGGTTCTACACGCCGCTCGACCACGAGACGCTGCGTGTAGCGCCGGGACTCACGAGTCCGGGCAGCATCTACGCGTACACGCACGGCGAGGCGCAGCTCGACGCGCGCGACTCGGAGGGTTGCTACGGCGAGCGATTGTTGCCGCTGAAACTGGCGATGGACATCGTCTACGTGCGCCGAGCGTCACTGGCGTACGATCTCGCAGTGATCGTGCGGACTGCCTGGATGCTCGGCCCGGCGCTGCTCGGCCGCCGCGCGTTCCCGCTGCCGCCGGAGCTGAAGGAAGCAGGGAGCATCATGAATGCACGCGGCGCCGCCCGGATGACCGCATGACGCTCCAGATGCGGGATCCCCAGCCGGCTACGGCAGCGCCGTCGCTGCTCGAGCGCCTCGGGGAGTCGCTCGACGCCGCCGGAGTCGTCTACTGCCAATGGAAGGGGCACTGGAAGCGGACCCGCTGGGAAAGCGGCGCCGGGGACGTCGACCTGCTCGTCGATCCCGTTTGGGCGGAGCGCCTGCAGACCGTGCTGGCCCGCCTGGGGTTCAAGCAGGCCGTCCCGCCGCTGGAAGCCGAGTTCCCCGGCACGGCGAGCTGGATCGGGTACGACACCCGCATTGGCCGTCTCGTGCACGTGCACGTCCATCGCCGCCTGATCGTTGGCGGGTACTGGACCACCGTCTACCGGCTGGCCATGGAGCGCGCCGTCCTCGAGACGTCCGTCCCCCGCCAGCCGTTCCCGGTTCCGACGCCCGAGCTGGAGTTCATCATCTTCGTGCTGCGCACGGTGCAGCGCTACAGTCCCCGGGATCTGCTCGCGCGGCGCCACCCCAAATGGCTCGCGGATGTGGAGCCGGAGTTCGCATACCTGCTCCGTCAGGTCGATCGGGAGCTGCTCGTCACACGGCTGGCGGATCTCCTGCCGACCGTCGATGTGGCGTTCTTCGACGCGTGCACGCGGTCGCTGCGCCCGGGCACCTCGCGCTGGGCGCGGCTCTGGTTGCGTCGCGGGCTCGAGCGGCGTCTCGAAACGCACGCCTCTCGCCCGCCCTTCAGGCTGCTCCTCCGTCGGATCGGGCGCGGCCTCGGGCTCCTGCCGCGGCGGCGCGGACTGCATCCGTCCTCGGGCGGCCGAGTGGTGGCGCTGCTCGGCGGTGATGGCGCCGGCAAATCCACCTGCAACGCGGAGCTCTCGCGCTGGCTCGGCGTGCCCTTCGAGGTCATGACCGCCCACCTGGGCCGCCCGCCACGGTCGCTCACGACACTCCTCGTTGGCGGCCTCCGGAAAGCGCGACGCGCGCTCGGTCGCACCGACGAGACCAGCGTTCTCGATCTGCTGCGCCACGTGTGCACCGCACGGGATCGCTATCACCTTTTCGCACGCGGTCGGCGCTTCGCCAATGCCGGCGGGATCGCGCTGTGTGAGCGCTACCCGGTGGCGCAAAACCGCAAGCTCGTCGGACCCGAGATTCCGCAGCTCTTCAAACGCGGGCGCAACAGGCGCCCCGCCTCGTCTCTGGCACGCGCCCTGTTACGCGCCGAGCAGCGGTACTACGACAAGATCACGCGACCCGACCTGATCATCGTGTTGATGGTGGAGCCGGAGATCGCGGTACGGCGCAAGACCGACGAGCCGGCGGCGTACGTGCGGACCCGGTCCCGTATCATTTGGGAAACGGACTGGTCTGGGACCGGCGCCCACCTCGTGGATGCTGGACGGTCGCTGCCCGAGGTGCTGGTCGATTTGCGAGCGCTCCTGTGGGCGGAGGTGTAGCGGGTGCCGCGTTTCGTAGTCGAGGTGGCGGGGCCCGCCGGCGCGGGCAAGACAACCGTGGCACGCTACCTCACCGCGCGGCCGCAGTTCGTCGGTGCGAGCGTCTGGAACTTGCCCCGCCCGCTCTATGCCGCGAGCGCGGTGCGCACAACGCCCGCCATCGCAGCGCTCATCGGAGCGACCCGCTGGCTGCCGTGGGAGGAGACGGAGCAGCTCATCCGCCTCGACGCCCTGGACCAGTTTCTTCGCCGCCTGCCCGATGGTGACCGGAGCGTCGTCGTGCTCGACGAGGGCCCGGTGTTTGCGTTCGCGTGGTTTCGCGTGTTGGGGCATCCCTGCTTCCGAGACGGCCGTCGTGATGCCTGGTGGCGCGAGGTCCTGGCGCACTGGGCGGCGCGCCTCGACGTGATCGTGTTGCTCGACGGGGCCGATCCCCTGCTTGTCGATCGCCTCCGCTCGCGCGAAAAGGACCATCCCCTCAAGAGCAGCTCCGACCGGGAGCTGTACGAGTTCGCCGCTGCCTACCGGCGCGAGTTCGAATGGGTCATCTCCGGTCTGACGGCCCCGGGGCAAAACGGCCCGAAGGTCATCTCCCTGGAAAGCAACGGCGCGCCACCCGAAGAGCTCGCGGCGCGAGTTCTCGCCGCTTGTCAGGACACCGTCCATGCAGACTGACGCGGTCGCGCTCGCCTCCCCTCCCTCCTCCGCGCCCGCCGCGCCCGCCGCGCCCGCTGTGCCTGTCCCAGCGACGCTGACCAAGCGCGCGTCGCTCAACGCCGTGCAGTCGCTGCTCGACTACGCGGCGCGCCTCGGGGTCGGCCTCATCGTCACGCCCCTGCTCGTGAGCCGCCTCGGTCGCGAGTTGTTCGGCGTGTGGGAGATGCTCAACCGGCTGATCGGATACATGTCCGCGGCCGACGGGCGTCCGACCGAAGCGCTCCGCCTTGTCATCGCCACGAAGCAGGCCGCGACCGATCCGATGGAGCATCGCCGCGCCGTCGGCAGCGCCCTCGTCGTGTGGCTGCTGTTCTCTCCGCTCCTCGCCGGACTCGGCAGCGTCCTGGTGTGGGTCTCGCCGCTGGTGACGAAGGTGCCTCCGGCCCTGTACACGACCGTCCGAGTCGCAAGCGCGGCGCTGCTGATCAGCCTGTTGCTGGGCGGGCTCTCCTCGGTGCCCGAGTCCGTGCTGCGCGGCATGAACCTCGGTTACAAGCGCATGGGGTTTCAGGCCGGGCTCAATGTGATCGGCGGCCTGCTCACCGCCGGCGCGATCTTCGCCGGACTCGGACTGGTGGGAGTGGCCGGGGCCCAGGTGGCGCTGGTGGCGATCACCGGCGTCTGCTTCTGGATTCTCGTGAAGCACTACGTGACGTCCTTCGGAGTGGCGCGGCCCTCGGCGCACGATGTGCGGTCCCTGCTCGGGATGAGCGCCTGGATCGCCGTCGGCGAAATCGTGGCGAAGCTGGCGCTCGCCAGCGACGTGATCATCCTCGGCATGGTCGTGTCGCCGGCGCTGGTCACGACCTACGTCCTCACCGGCTACGCCGGCCGGATCGCCCTCGGGCTCCACGTCTTCACGACCGGCGCCGCGATGCCTGGGCTGGGCGGCGTGATCGGACGCGGCGAGTATGAGTGGGCGGCGGGCCTCCGGGCCGAGATCATGAACTTGACGTGGCTCTTCGTCACCGCCGTGGGAGCCACGATCCTCTTGTGGAACCGGTCCTTCCTGACGCTCTGGGTCGGCCCGGAGAACTACGCCGGGTTCTGGACCAATCTGCTCGTCGTGATCGCCACCGCGCAGACGGCCTTGGTCCGCACCGACGCCTACGTCCTGGACGCGACGCTGCAGCCCCGCCTGCGCGTCTGGGTTGCCGCCATCGCCGGTGTCGCCATCGTCGGTTTCTCCATCGCCCTCACGCCCTCGCTCGGCATCGTCGGCGTGTGCCTCGGCGTGCTGATGGGCCGGTTGGTGCAGACGATCGCGTATCCGCTGCTCGTGGACCGGTGCCTGCACCGCCCCGCCCGCCTGCGGATCCGGTCGATTGCCCGTCCGTTGACCGTCATGCTCGTGATGTTCGGCGCCACCGCCGCCGTCGGCGAACGCGTGCTGGCGCACCATTGGTTGGGCTGGGCCGCCGGCGTGGCCCTGAGTCTCGCGATTATGATGGCCGTGGCGTTCGTCGCGGGGCTTCCCGCCGAGGCGCGCGGGACCGTGCTCGGCCGGTTGCGCACGATGCTGGCGACGGCCCGTGGCTAGCCCGCTCGCCTATCCGCTCGGCATCGCCGGCCCCCCCCCGGTGCCCCGGACCGCGCCCGCGAGCGCGGTCCCCGCGACGCGCGTCAATCGCATCGTGTTGGCCGCGTTCTATCTCATGGTGTTCTCGTTCAACTTCGAGATGCCGGACCGAGGCGGGTGGGAGATCCCCGCGATGACGGCTGCGCTGTTCCTCGCCTCGACGCCGCTGGCGCTGCGCGCGTGTTACGGACGCATTCCCCCCGCGCTACTCTGGTTCGCGGGCTTTCTGTGGGTCTTCGGGGCGTCGAGCCTGCTCCACGGGTGGGTGAACTTCGGCGACGTCCGCCACTACTTTATCGTGCTGGTCGAGGCCATCCTCGTCGGCTGGGCCAGTATCAACCTCTTCAGCCGCGTCGCGGTCGGCGTCACGGCGCTGTGGTGCTACGTGTTCTCGGCGCTCGCACGATCGGTTTTGCCCATGATCGGCGTTGGGCGCACTTCCTACACCGTGTGGACCGGCGGCGAGCGTGTCACCGCCTTCGGGCAGAACGCGAACTTCAGCGCCATCCTGCTGGCGGCGGGCCTCGTCACCCTGATCGGCCTCACGTTCGGCCGGCGCGCCACGTCGCGTGTCATGCGCCTCGCGGCCTTGCCGATCGGCGTGTTGATCGGAACCGCCACCATCGAGACGGGGTCCCGCGGCGGCCTGCTCGCGCTCGGCGGCGGGTTGGTGGCGCTGGTGTTCACAGCGGGCGGCAATCTCAAGGTGCGGCTACGGAATGGGCTCGTCACCGCGTTGGCGCTCGGGGTGCTGGCCTACTCCGCATTCACCGCGACGGTGATGAAGAACCGCCTGGAGGCGACGGCGGAAACGGGAACGTTGGCAGGCCGGGAACAGCTGTGGCCGTCGCTCATCGACATGGCGCTCGAGAAGCCGTTGGCCGGGTGGGGTCCGATCAATAACCAATACGAGGTCGCCAACCGCACCACCGACATGGCGCGAGAGCATCGCGACGCCCACAACCTCCTGCTCGAGCTGTTCACAGCACTGGGGCTGGCGGGTGCGGTGCCATTCCTCATCGGCCTCGGAATGGCCGTGGTTGGGGCATGGCGGGGCCGCACCAGCCCCTACGGCATTGTGCCGCTCGCGCTGATCGCAGTGTTTCTCGTCGCGAACATCAGTACCAACCTGGTCGCCTACAAGCCCTTCTGGTGGGTCCTGGCCCTCGCCCTGGCGAGCGGGCAGCTCGCGGCTCGGGAAGGAGCAACGCGTCCATGTGCGGTATAGCGGGACGCTTCCACCCCGAGCTGTTGCCGCCGGCACCCGAATGGAGTGCCCGCGCCGACGCACTGCTCGCACACCGCGGTCCCGATGGGCGAGGCGCGTATCGCGACGCCCATTGCGAGCTGGTGCATCGCCGCCTCGCCCTCATCGATCTGTCGCCCACGGGGCACCAGCCGATGCCGAACGAGGATGCGAGCGTCTACGTGGTGTTCAACGGCGAGATCTATAACCACCGCGCGCTGCGGACGGAGCTCGAGGGCCACGGTCACATCTTCCGAGGCACGTCGGACACCGAAGTGCTCGTGCATCTCTACGAGGACCTGGGCGAGCAGATGGTCGAGCGGCTGCGTGGGATTTTCGCGCTCGCCGTCTACGACCGCACCCGGCGGCGCCTGCTCCTGGCGCGGGACCGGTTCGGCGTGAAGCCGCTGTTCCACGCCGTGCACGGCGGCCAATGGGTGTTCGCCAGCGAGATCAAGGCGATCGCGGCCCTGCCGGGTTTCCGGCCCGAGCTCGATCGCCAGGCGTGCTACGATTTCCTGGGCCTCGGTTATGTGCCGGAACCGGCCACCGGGTTCGCCAACGTCGCGGCGCTCGCGCCGGGAACCATGATGGTGATCGACGCCCGGGGCGCCCGGCTCAGCGCGTTCCACTCGGTGCAGGCACGGCCGGACGCGCGGTGGACGCTCGATGGCTGTGCCGACGAGGTCTCCACGGCGCTGCTCGACGCGGTGGGCTCGCAGTCGGTCGCGGACGTGCCCGTCGCGGCGTTGCTGAGCGGCGGCATCGACTCTTCGCTCGTCGTCGCGGCGCGCCACCACGCGACCGGAAACGGCACGACCACGTTCAACGTGCGGTTCCCAGACGCGAGCCATGACGAGACGCCCCGCGCGCATGCAGTGGCGGCACACTACGGGACGCACCACATCACCGTCGACCTGCCCGAAGGGGCGCTGCGCGCCGACGCGATCCTCGACCTGCTGCGGCACTTCGACCAGCCGTTCGCGGACACGAGCCTGATCCCGACCTATTGGATCGCCCGCGCGGTCCGCGACCAGGGCATCATCTGCACGTTGTCGGGCGACGGCGGAGACGAGGGCTTCGGCGGCTACCCCCTCTTCTGGCGCGCCAATGCATTGATGCGCCTGACGCAGCTGCCGGCCTGGACCACGCGTGCCGCAGGGGCGGTCGGCGACCGCCTCACGCCCTGGACCCAGAACTGGGGCCGGCAGGTGTCCAAGGCGGCCGCACTCGCCGAGGCGAGCCGCAGCGACCCCAGCGTCCTGATGGCCGGCCTCTCCAACTACCTCTCGGAGTTGCAGAAACAGGAGCTCGTGTCGACCGAGGCGCGCGAGGGGTTGGAGCCCGCCTATCGTCTCTACGAGGACCAGCACCCCACGGGCGTCGCGGATCTCGAGCAGCTGTCCCGGCGGCTGACCGAGACCCAGTTCGCCGTGAGCTTGCCGTCGCAAATGCTGCGCAAGGTGGACATGATGAGCATGCGCGCCGGCATCGAGGTGCGCGTGCCGTTGTTGGACGAGCACGTCGTGGACGTGGGGCTCTCGATCTCCCACTCGCTCAAGACCGACGGCCGGAAGGGGAAGCTCGTGTTGCGGGCGCTGGCGGACCGCTGGCTGCCGCCCAACGTCGCGCGGTCCGGCAAGCGGGGATTCAGCATTCCCCTCGACGTCATGGCGCCCCCCGAGCTGCACACGGCGCTGTCGGACCTCCTGCTCGGCCCCGACGCGCGGACGATGGCCTGCATCGACCCCGCGGTGGTACGCGGCTGGTTGGATGGATTCCGGCGGGCCGGCGGGGGCACCCACGCGGGAACCCTCAGTCGCGAGGGACTGTACCGGCGACTCGTGTCCGTGCTCGCCCTGGAACTGTGGCTCCGCGACTACCGGCTCACATGGTGAACGCGAACGGACGTCCCCGCGTGTCGATCGTGATGCCGTGCCGAAACGAGGCGGCGTACATCGGCGCCTGCCTCGACTCGGTCCTCGCGACCGATTACCCGCTGGACCGCGTAGAGGTGCTCGTCGCCGACGGCCGCAGCGATGACGGGACACGCGAGATCGTCGAGCGCTGTGCCGCGCGTAACCCGTGCGTCCGGTTGCTCGACAACCCCGCGCGGATCACGCCAGCCGGTCTCAACACGGCGATTCGCGTCGCGACGGGCGACGTGATCATCCGCATGGACGCCCACGGTGTCTACCCGCGGGACTACGTACCCCGGCTCGTGAACGCATTGGAAGAGACGGGCGCCGACAACGTCGGCGGAGTCGTCCTCACGCTTCCTGCCGACGACACGCCCACCGCGCGCGCCATCGCCTTGGCGTTCTCGCACCCCCTTGGCGTGGGGAACGCCTATTTCCGTATCGGCGTCGCCGGCCCCCGCTGGGTGGATACGGTGCCGTACGGCTGCTTCCGGCGGGAGTTGTTCGACCGCGTCGGAATGTTCGACGAGGAAATGGTCCGCAACCAGGACGACGAGTTCAACCTTCGCGTGATCGGCCTCGGCGGGCGCATTCTGCTGTTGCCCGACATCGTGTCCCGCTATTACGCGCGCCGCTCGCTCGGCGCCGTCGGTCGGATGTTCTATCAGTACGGGTACTTCAAGCCGCTGGTCGTTCGCAAGGCCGAGCGGATCATGACGCGCCAGCTCGTGCCGCCGCTGTTCGTCTCGAGCCTCGTCGTCACCGGCGTGCTCGGGATATGGGTGCCGGGGGCTTGGGAGGCCCTCGCGGGCATTGCGGGGGCATACGCTGCCCTCGTGCTGACAGGAGTGGCGCTGGCCATCCGCAAGCATGGCTTCCGTTGCGCTGCCATGCTCGCCGCAGTCTTCTCCGTCATGCACGTCAGCTACGGCGTGGGCTACCTGCGCGGCATCCTCGACCATTGGCTGCCGTTCCGCCGCCGCGCTCGCCGGACCACGCCCATGCCACTCACGCGATGACGCCCACGATCGCCGGCTTCGGCTACCACGAGATCACGGACGAGCCGTCCGCATCCGGCTTCCAGCGCCCGGGCGCCCGGCCCTACACCCTCACGCCGCGCGCGTTCGCCGAGCACTTGGACCAGATCGCCGCGAGCGAGGCCCGCCCGATGCGCGTGACCGACATCGATTTCACGCGGCGCGGCCGTTGTCTGGTGCTCACCTTCGACGACGGCGGGAAGAGCGCGGTGCACGCCGGCGACGCGCTCGCCCGGCGCGGCTGGATCGGACACTTCTTCATCGTCTCCAGCCTGATCGGCACGCGCACCTTCGCGACGGTCGGCGATATCCGCTATCTCGCGAGCTGCGGACACATCGTGGGGACGCACTCCCACACGCACCCGGACATCTTCCCTGACTTGACGCCCGAGCGCATGCTCGAAGAGTGGCGCACGAGCGGCGACGCGATCAGCGCGATCGTGGGCGCCCCCTGCCTCACGGCCTCGGTCCCGGGCGGCGACATCTCGCGGCAGGTACTCGAGTCAGCGGCTCGCGCGGGAGTGCAGTATCTCTTCACCTCGGAGCCGTGGCTCTCACCCCGGGTGATCGACGGATGTCGCGTGCTCGGGCGCTTCTGCCCAAAAGCGGGGACGTCTCCTAACCGGATCCGCGAGCTCGCGCAGTTTCGGGGCTGGACCAGCGCCCTCGTCTTGCGTCGCCTCAAGGGACTGGCCCGTGCGGGCTTCCCGTTGTTGTACCGGCAGTACGTGCGCCGCACCACGCGCACGCCGGTGAGAGCGGACTAGATGACCGCGCCGATCCGCGTGCTCATGATCACGAGCGACTGGCCCGATCACGCCAGCTGGGGCGGGACTTCCACGTTCATCTCGCGGCAGGTGGACTTCCTGCGGGCCGCCGGCGTCGAAGTGGACGTGTTTCGGTTCCGCGGCGTTGGTAACCCGCTGCGCTATGCCTCGGCATGGGTCGGCGTGCAGCTCCGCTTGCGTCGCCAACGCTACGACCTGGTCCACGCCCAGTTCGGTCAAAGCGGGCTGTTGGCCCTGCCGAAGCGCTTGCCCCTGGTGGTCACGTTCCGCGGGGACGATTTGGAGGGAGTGCTGCACAAGACGACCGGGCGGCTGACGGCGCGCGGTCGCCTGCTGCCGCTGCTCTCCCGGGTCGTGGCCCGGCGGGCCGACGCGACGATCGTCGTCTCGGCGCACATGAAGGCCTTCCTGCACCTCCAGGCGCGGCCCCACGTGATTCCGTCGGGCCTCGATCTCGAGCGGTTCCGGCTCATCCCGCAGGCCGAGGCGCGTCGCCACCTGGGCCTCCCATCCGACCGACGCTTGGTGCTGTTCGTGGGGAGCCCGACGTCGTCCCGCAAACGCTACGACCTCGCGCGCCAGGCCGTAGAGATCGTCCAACGGTCGCTGCCGGCCGAGCTCGTGCTCGGCTGGGCGGTGCCGCACGAGCAGATCCCGTTCTTCATGAATGCCTGCGACGCGTTGGTGTTCACGTCGCGGCAGGAGGGATCGCCCAACGTCGTCAAGGAAGCGCTGGCATGCAACCTCCCGGTGGTGTCGGTGGCGATCGGCGACGTGCCGGAACGGTTGCGAGACCTTGCCGGCTGCGAGGTCAGCGCCGACGACCAGCCCGAGACGATCGCCGCCGCGCTGGTCCGCGCGTTGAGTCGTGGCAAACGGATCGCGGGCCGGGAGCGGATGCTCGAGCTGGACGAACACGTGATCACCGAGCGTGTGATCGGCGTGTACCGATCGGTCCTGGCGAACGGGAACGGGAGCTCCGCGCCGTGAGAGTCACCATCCTCACCCAGTACTATCCGCCCGAGATCGGGGCGCCGCAGGCGCGGCTCTCCGAGCTCGCGAGCGCGCTGGTGCGTCGGGGCCATGAGGTGACCGTGCTCACCGCGATGCCGAGCTACCCCGTCGGGAAAATCTATCCGGGGTACGGTGGGTTCCTGAGCCGGGAACGCCGCGACGGCGCGCTCGTCATTCGCACGCCGATTTTCCCGACGCAGCGCGCCGATTTCCTCGGCCGGCTCGCGAACTACTTCTCGTTCGCGTGCACCGCCGGTATTCTCGGCACCTTCCTGCTGCGGCGCTGCGACTATCTCATCGTGGAGAGCCCGCCCCTATTCCTCGGGTTCACCGGGCTCTGGCTCAGCTGGCGGACGCGGGCAGCGATGGTCTTCAACGTCTCCGACCTCTGGCCCGAAACCGCGGTGCGGCTCGGGGTGGTGCGGGCGGGCAGCCTCGGGCACCGCATCGCCGCGTGGCTGGAAGGCCTCTGCTACCGCCGCGCCGCCGTCGTCAGCGGTCAGACGAAGACGATCGTGGCGAGCATCGCGGAGCGGTTTCCGGCGTGCCGCACCTATCACTTCTCCAACGGCGTAAACACGCGCGTCTTTCATCCCGACCGGCGGACGGCGGCCGCGCGCGCGACGCTCCAGGGAGACGCCCCTGACGCCTGCGTCGCCCTGTACGCCGGACTGCACGGGCTCGCCCAAGGGCTCGATCAGGTGCTCGATGCGGCGGAGACGCTCCGCGCCGACCCGACGCTGCGCCTGGTATTGGTAGGCGACGGTCCCGCGAAAGAAAAGCTGATACGGCACGCGCTGGAGCGCGGACTGAGCAACGTGCGCTTCCTCGATCCGCGGCCGAGCGATCAGGTCCCGCCGCTCGTCGCGGCGGCCGACATCCTCGTCGTGCCGTTGGCCACGCACATTCCCGGCGCCACGCCGTCCAAGCTGTACGAGGCCATGGCCAGCGGCCGGCCGGTGGTGCTCGTCGCCGGAGGCGAGCCGGCGGCGTTCGTGCGCGAGCACCGCGTGGGGATCGTGGTCGCCCCGGGCGACGCCCGCGGCCTGGTTGATGCGCTCCGAACGCTCTCCGCCGACGCTGCGCTCCGACAGGAGCTGGGGGCAAACGGGCGCCGCACGGCGGAGCAACTGTTCGACAAACTCGACATCGACAACGCCTTCATCGAGTATCTCGAGCACAACCAGCAGGTCGCACCGGCCGGCGGCCGCGTGCCGCGCGCCGCGCCGAGCAGGCAAGTGTGAGCACCGCACCCTTGCGCGTCCTGATGATCACGAGCGAGTGGGCCAGCGATCCGGGCCACACCGCGCACTTCATCGCGCGCCAGGCTCGCTTCCTCCAGGCGGCGGGCGTGGACGTCGATGTGTTTGCGTTCCGGGGCGGAAGACGCCCGCTGCGCTACCTCGCCGCGTGGGCGCGGCTGCGACGTCGCCTGGGGAATGGACATCGCTACGACCTCGTGCACGCCCAGTTCGGTCAGAGCGGCCTGCTCGCCCTCCCCAAGCGCCTGCCGCTGGTCGTCACCTTTCGGGGCGACGATCTGTTCGGCATCCTCGGCAAGGACGGTCGCCCGACGCCGGCCGGGCGGTTGCTGCAACGGCTGTCGCGACTCGTGGCACGCCAAGCCGACGCCGCCATCCTGGTCTCCGCACACCTGCAGCGCTACCTCAGCGACTCCGTCGCGACGCACATCGTCCCGTCGGGCCTCGATCTCGACCTGTTCCGGTGCATCCCGCGGGAGGAGGCTCGCCTGCACCTCGGATGGCCGCCCGACGAACGTCGCGTCCTGTTCGTGGGCGACCCAGGCGACCCGCGCAAGCGGTTCGAGCTGGCGCGTCAGGCCGTCGAGTTGGTGAACTACACCATTGGTGCGGAGCTGGTGATCGGCTGGCGCGTGCCGCACGAAGAAATGCCGTATTACATGAGCGCCTGCGACGCGCTGGTGTTCACCTCGCGGGAAGAGGGCTCCCCCAACGCCGTCAAGGAAGCCCTCGCGTGCGATCTCCCGGTGGTGTCAGTGGCGGTGGCCGACGTGCCGCTCCGCCTCCAGGGCATCCCGGGGTGCGAGGTCTGCACCGACGATTCCCCGCCAACGATCGCCGCTGCCCTCGAGCGCACGCTGCGGCGGAATGCGCGTTCTGGGGGCCGGGGGCGGGAGGCCGCGTGCCAGCTCGACGAGCGGCTCCTCACCGCGCGCGTCATCGAGATCTACCGCTCGGTGCTCGCGGGCACGAACGGACATCAACCCGTCGCAAGTCGCACATGAGTAACTCGCCTAAGACCCTGGGCGCCATGCGCGTCCTCATGATCACCAGCGAGTGGCCCACCGACTCGGGGCACACCGCCCATTTTGTCTCGCGCCAGTTCCGCTTCCTCCGCGCGGCGGGCGTGGACGTCGACGTGTTCCCCTTCAGGGGCAACAAACACCCGCTCCGCTACCTCGCTGCGTGGGCGCGGCTGCGAATCCGGATGTTGGTGCGGCGCTACGACCTCGTCCATGCGCAGTTCGGGCAGAGCGGTGTACTCGCCTTTCCCACGCACCTGCCGCTCGTCGTGACCTTCCGAGGCTCCGATGTGTTCGGCATCATCGGCCGCGACGGCCGCCCCACTTGGGCCGGGCGATTGCTGCAGTGGCTGTCGCGACTCGTGGCGCGCCGAGCCCACGCCGCCATCCTGGTCTCCGAGCACTTGAAGCAGTACCTGTCGGACGCCGGCCCAACCCACATCGTGCCGTCCGGTCTCGACCTCCGCCTGTTCCGCCGCATCCCCCGCGACGAGGCGCGCGGCTTTCTCGGGTGGTCAACCGGCGGACGTCGCATCCTGTTCGTAGGCGACCCTGCCGATCCACGCAAACGCTACGACCTCGCGCGACAAGCCGTGGACCTGCTGAACCGCACCGTTGCGGCGGAGCTCGTGCTCGGTTGGCGCGTGCCGCACGACGAGATGCCGTTCTACATGAACGCCTGCGATGCACTCGTCTTCACGTCGCGACAGGAAGGCTCTCCCAACGCGGTCAAGGAAGCCCTGGCCTGCGATCTCCCCGTCGTGTCGGTACCCGTCGCCGACGTGCCCCTTCGTCTTCGCGGCATCGCGGGGTGTGAGGTGTGCGCCAACGACGCCCCGGAGACGATCGCGGCGGCCCTCGAGCGGACGCTGCAGCGCAACGAGCGCTTGCAGGGGCGTGGGCGGGAAGCTGTCAGTCAGCTCGACGAACGCCTCCTCACCGAACGCGTGATCGATATCTACAGATTGGCGCTCGCGAGATCCGTACTCGGGCGTGCGGGCCGGACCCAGCGCTGGGAGCGGGCAGTTGTGTAACACGCGTGCGGCATGCGACACGGCCCGGCGCACCGGCCGGAGACGCAACCCTCACGCTCAACGTGGGTTAGAGGATCGATCCTCGTCGTACGGGTTCTGCGATGGAGACTCGGCGTGCATGTGAAACCCTTGTCCTCCGGTCGGGACGCGACGGCGACGGCGGCGGCGGCGGCGGCGGCAGCAGCGGCGGCGGCGATGGTCGGGTTCGTTTCTCCCCGCACCGGAGCACCGCTTTGGCCGGAGGGGGACGCGCTCGTGTCCGTCGCCGGCGAACGCGTGCCCATGGTCCGCGGGATCCCGCGTTTCGTCCTGTCCGACAATTACGCCGAGGCGTTCGGCCTGCAGTGGAACCAGCATTCCCACACACAGCTCGACAGCCACACAGGCGCGCACCTGTCGGAGCAGCGCCTGGTGCGCTGTGCGAAGATGCCGCTCGCGCAGTTCGCCGGTCTGCGGGTCCTCGAAGCCGGATGTGGGGCCGGTCGCTTCACCGAGCTGCTGGTAGGCGCGGGAGCCCTGGTTCATTCCATCGACCTGAGTGATGCGGTGGACGCCAACCGGCGCAACATCGGCGAGCGCGCGAACTACGCCGTCGCGCAAGCGGACATCCGCGCCCTGCCCTTTCCCGCGGGATCGTTTGACGTCGTGCTGTGCCTCGGCGTGCTCCAGCACACACCGTCGCCGGAGGAGAGCATCGCCGCGCTGTGGCGCATGGTGGCGCCCGGGGGACGGCTCGTGGTCGACCACTACACCTGGACGCTGTCCCGGCTGACGAAGCTCACGCCCTTCTACCGGATGATCCTGAAGCGGCTGCCGCCGGCGCGCGCCCGGCGCATTACCGACGCCCTGGTGCGCGTGTTCTTTCCGCTGCACTGGGCGGTGCGGCGTGCGCGCCCACTGCAGACGCTCTTGAGCCGCGTCTCCCCCTGCCTGGCGTACTGTCACATTTATCCCGATTTGACGCGGGCGCAGCATCAGGACTGGTGCCGGCTCGACACGTACGACGAGCTCACCGATCGCTTCAAGCGGATGCGGACCGCCGGCCAGATTCGGCGTGCGCTCGCCGCCCTCGGCGCCACACAGATTCGCGCCGGGCGGCGCGAACACGTGGTCGAGGCGACGTGTCGCAAACCGTGATGATCACCGTCCGGCCAGCGACGGGGGCCGAACGGGACGATTGGGACCTGCTGGTCGCACGCTTCCCCAACTGCCGCATCGTCCATAAGCGCCCCTGGATCGAGTGGCTGGAGGCGTGCGGTCACGGCACGCCGTTGTATCTCGTGTTCGAGCGAGGCGGCGAGGTCGTCGGCGCGATCCCCGGGTTGCTCGTTCGGCTCGGACTGCTGCGGCTGTACGGCTCGCCCTTGCCCGGCTGGCAGACCCCCGCCATGGGGCCGGTGTTCGATCCGGCCCGCGTGTCGACCGCGGAGCTGATCGGCGCCCTGGTGCCGTACCTCGAGCGCCGCCACCGCGTTCATCATGTCGAGCTGCTGAGCGGCCATCTCGACGCCGCCCCGATGCAGGCCTTGGGCTTTCGCGCGGAAGCGGTGCCCACTTACCGCGCCCGGCTCTACCCGGGCGACGAGGCCCGCATGATGAAAGCGCTCAAAGAGAGCGCCCGACGCAACATTCGTCGCGCTGCGAAGCTCGGGCTCGTGGCCCGGATCGAGGACGACGAAGCGATCGTGGCCGAGCACTACGCGCAGCTCGAGGAAGTGTTCGTGCGCGGCGGCAACACCGTCTCATTCGGGCCGGAGCGCGCGCGCGAGTTCTTCCGGCATATGCGCGCGGCTGGCAAGCTGCTGGCGGTGTCCGTGTATTTGCCCGAGGGCGAGAACATCGCCACCGGGTTGTTCACGCTCGACGACCGCGAGCTGCTGCTGTGGTCGTGGGCCCACCGGACCGCGCACCGCTGGTTTCGGCCGACCGAATTGCTCACGTGGACCGTCATGACCCGGGCGATGGCCGCCGGGTGCGAGACCTTGGACTTCATGGGCCTCGGGGACTTCAAGACGAAGTTCGGGGCCGAGCTCGACGTCACGAAGTACCGCTGGGTACGCAGCCGCTACCGCTGGCTCGCGCGGGCGCGCGACTTCGCCGAGCGCGGCTACCGCTGGCAGCAGTCCGTGCGCGGGCGCATCGCCCGCATCCGGATGTTCGGCTGGCGCCCGCCCGCCGACGAGGCGGTGCGCGCGGAGACCCCGGCATGACCACCCAGTGCACCGGAAGGACAGACTAGCATGTGTGGCATCACCGGCCTCCTGAGCCTTCAGGGGGCTCCGATCGACCCTACGGTCCTGCAGCGCATGACCGACCGCCAGGCCCACCGCGGGCCGGACGGCGAAGGCTTCCTGCTCGGCGACACCCTGGTCCGGCACACGCGGCAGTGGGACGGCCGCGCACCCGTGCGCGTGGCGCTCGGCCACCGCCGCCTCGCCATCCTCGACCTCTCCGACCGCGGCTTGCAGCCGATGTCCGCGGGCGACGGCAAATGCTGGATCGTGTTCAACGGCGAGATCTACAACCATCGCGAGCTCCGCACGGAGCTGGAGGGACGCGGCTACGCGTTCGGGACGCGCACCGACACCGAGGTGCTGCTGCAGGCCTATCGGGAGTGGGGCGAGGATTGCCTCGCGCGGCTCCAGGGGATGTACGCCTTCGCCATATGGGACAGCGCCAGCGGCCGCCTGTTCGCCGCGCGCGATCGCCTCGGCATCAAGCCGTTCTACTACGCGACGCCGGGAGGCGTCTTCGCATTCGCGTCCGAGATGAAGGCCCTGTTCGCCTGCCCGGGCCTCGACACCGAGCCCGACGACGACGCGGTAGTGGGCTTCCTCATCCACGCCAACTGCGACTACGGCGAGCGGACGCTCCTACGGGCGGTGAAGGCGCTGGCGCCCGGGCACTGCCTCACGGTGCACGCCACCACCGGCCAGATCGACGTCCGCAGCTACTGGCAGCTCACGCCGGAGCACGCCAACGGCGTCCGCGATAGCGTGCGCCTCGACGGGCTGCGGACCCTGCTGACGAGCACGATGCAATCCCACCTCGTCAGCGACGTCCGCGCAGGCAGCTGTCTCAGTGGCGGCATCGACTCGTCGACGGTTGTCTCCCTGATCGGCAAGATCTGGCGCGAGCAGCCCGATCAAGCCACGGCGCTGGGTGACCGCTTCCTCACCTTTACATCGTGCTGGAAATACCCGGAGCTCGACGAGCGAACCTACGCAGACGCTGTAGCGCGCTCCGCCGGCGCCGAATCGCACCTCGTATTCCCTTCGGCCGAGGACTTCTGGGAGACGTTCCCGAAAATGGCGTGGCACCAGGACATGCCGTTCGCCTCGTTGAGCTACTACGCGCAGTGGTCGGTCATGCGCACCGCGCGGGACGCCGGCGTCAAGGTCTTGTTGGACGGTCAGGGGGGCGACGAAGTCTTCGGCGGCTACGCGAAGTTTCGCTATGCCTATCTCGCCTCGTTGCTGCGGTCCGGACGACTGCTCCGCTTCGCGCGCGAGGCCGGGGCCATGCTCACGCAGGGCGACCTGAATTACGTGCTCAACTTGCGCCGCGGGTATCGCTACCTGCCGACGCGCCTGCGCCGCCTGCTCGGCGTCGACTCGCTGCTCGAGGGCGTGCTCCGGGCGGACTGGGACCGCGCGCTGGGCGGCGAGAGCACACCCGCGACGCGGTGGTGGCGCTATGCAAGGGCGGGCGGGACGGGACACACGGGGACCAGCGTGATGCAGCGCATCCAGGTGGACGACATCATGATGGACACGCTGCCGTTGCTGCTGCGCATGGAAGATCGCTCCTCCATGGCGTTCTCCCTGGAAGCGCGCGTTCCGCTGCTCGATCACCGGCTCGTGGAGTACGGGATTTCGCTGCCCGACCACCTGAAGGTGCACCACGGCTGGAGCAAATTCGCCATCCGCGAGGCGATGCGGGGCGTGCTCCCCGACGCCGTGCGGCAGCGCACGAGCAAGCTCGGCTTCGCCGCACCCGATCGACGCTGGCTGGCGCACGACCTCCGGCCGCAGGTGACGACGCTGATCGAGGATTCCATGCGCTGCGAGCGCTACGTCGACGTCGCGGCGCTGCGCCGCTGGTATGCCTCGCCCCAGGCCGCCGGAGCGTCTGAGGAGGCCTACCTCGGCCTGTTTCGGATCCTGGCCCTGGAGATGTGGATGCGCGCGTTCGACCTGCGGTGACGACTCCGCCTCAGTGGAACGCGCCGGCACCACAAACGGACC
>Ga0193723_1000129_pt1 | contig 25480 bp, 29 predicted proteins | sample H2m2metaG_FD_143042 | JGI IMG/M metagenome (GOLD analysis project Ga0193723, IMG submission 143042) | Soil microbial communities from a riparian zone of the East river system, Colorado, United States - H2m2 | ecosystem: Environmental > Terrestrial > Soil > Riparian zone | place: USA: East River...
CTGTTCGACATCGACGGCACCATCCTGCTCACCGCAGGAGCCGGCCGTCGCGCCATCATGGCTGCCATCGGCGAAGAAGTGGGCGAGAATCTCGCCTTCGACCGGGTGCGGTTCGACGGCAAGACCGATCCTCAGATCGTGGCCGAGCTGCTGGACGCGGCCGGACAACGTGGCCCGTACCCTTCCGACCGGGTCGAAACCCTCTGCCGGCGATACGTAAACCTCCTCGAGTACGAGCTGGGGCAACCCTCGGCGCGCACCACGGTCATGCCCGGTGTCCACGCACTGCTCGAACGTCTCGAAGCCGAACCTGGAGTGGTGCTCGGTCTGCTCACCGGCAACCTGGCGGAAGGCGCCGCCTTGAAGCTCCGCTCGGCGGGATTGGACCCAGCGCGTTTCCCGGTCGGAGCGTATGGCTCAGACGCGGCCGCCCGCCCCGATCTGCCGCCCATCGCTGCGCGTCGGGCTCAGCCCTTCTTCGGCAGAGTTCCCTCGGGAGCCGAGGTCGTGATCATCGGTGACACTCCCGCCGATGTCGACTGCGGCCAGTGCATCGGTGCGCGCGCGGTGGGCGTCGCAACCGGGGCCTATTCCGTCGCCGACCTCGAGGCGCGCGGCGCCCATGCCGTGTTCCAGGACCTGAGTGATACGGAACGCGTCATGGAGGCCATTCTACGGTAATTCTCCGGCTGCCGCCGTGAGCCTGCCACCCACTTCGTCCGATTCCTGGATGGTTCCGGAGCTCGGTCCCTCGCTCGGCCGGCTGAGCGACCCGCCGGCCGGTCCGACCGACCGTGGCCCACTGGACATCGTCCTCGATGATATCAGGCTGGATCTGGTTACCGGCATCTTCGACCGTGCCGGGGCGGCGCGCTCGTTTGCCGCGGCTGGCGATCGCCACAGCGCCGTGGCATCGCTCGGGCGAGTGGCCTGGCTCGATCTTTGGGAACGCGCCGTTGCGGCCGCTGCACAGCGGTTGGCCGACGCGGTCAACGCCCGCCTGAGAGCGGCGGGGGCCGAGTCCCGGCTGCCGGCCGGCAAGCTCACGCGTGTCTTCCTCACGGCCGAGGATGTGCGGGCGATCGCGTCACGTCTCGGAAGCGGCGGAGCGACTTTCGTGAGTGCGCTCGATGCGCTCGAGCAGACAGTCCCTGCCGCGGCTGCTTCGGGCACCCGCGGACGTCTGGGCCAGGACGAGTGGCAGAGAGCGCTGGCGGCGACGGCTCGCCGGCTCGAGTCGTCCTGGATGGCCCTGACCGTTGCCGCAAAGCAGGAGCAGGAGCGCTGGAAAGGGGAGATCGAACAGATCAGGTCCTGGCGCCGCCCCGTCTGGCCCGTCTGGCTGATTACAGGCGTGGTGCTCGCCATCGCGACATTTCTGGGATTGATCCTCGGCGGATATCTACCCGTGCCGGTCCCGCTGCGGGGCTTCGCCGAGTTCTGGTGGACGCGCCCGTGACGGTGATCGGCGTGGGTATCGACCTGGTGGACCTCGAGCGCATCCGGCTACTGCTGACCAGCAAAGGTGAGCAGGCAATGACTCGTTTCTTCTCCCCGCACGAGCGCGAGTACCTGGCCACCCGACCCGATGCGACGGGTCACGCAGCCGCTCGCATTGCCGCCAAGGAAGCGGTCTATAAGGCGATGCAGACCTTGCCCAACGCGAGGGGGATCGGCTGGAGGGAGATCGAGGTGTCCCGGGACGCGGAGGGCAGGCCAGCGATCCGGCTGCACGGTCTGGCCGCACGGGTTTCCGAGGACAGCGGTGGCCTTCGGATCCAGATCTCCCTCACCCACTCGGCTTTATCGGCTGGCGCGATAGCGGTGGTGGAAGCTCCCTAGCCGGCGACTCTTCCAATTCCGACCGTTTTATTCTAGTTTGATCCGGAGAGCTCTCAAACCGGGTGAAAATGATTCTCATCGGCGGCGCAGCCCTTCTTCTTTGGGGTTCCCTCCTCAGCAGCCAACCCCAGCAGGCAAGCCAGTCGCCGGATCAGGCCCCGGTCGTACGGCGCCTGGCGGCCACGGCGCAGTTGGCCTCCCAGGAGTATCGCATCGGTGTGGAGAACGGCCGCATAATCGCCCCGGCCGAAGTCGACGAAGCCCGCCTTTTTCTCCAGGAGTCTCGCCGCTCGGCCGCCCTGCTTTCCCGCGACGTCAGCTCCGGCGCGCTGGCCCAGATCGATTCGCTGATTCGCTTGGTGAATCGAGTCGCGCCGCCGGATTCGGTCGATGCAGCGGTCCGGCGTCTGACCGGCTCGCTTTCGCGGCGACTCAACGTTGTTCTGGACGAGATCCCCAACCAGGAACCGTCGCTCGCTCGTGGCGCCGAGATCTACCAGAAGAATTGCGCCGGCTGCCACGGCACCCTGGGCACCGGCGACGGCCCTCTGGCAAAGGGTCTCCAGCCCCCGCCCGCCAATCTCACCGATCACGCTGCACTCCAGGACCAGTCGCCGCTCGACTATTACCGGCGGATCACCATCGGAGTCGTGGGCACGGCGATGCCGGCCTTCGAGACCCGGCTGTCTTCCGACGATCGTTGGGCGGCCGCGGTGTACGCCACGCTCCTTCGACTGCCTCCGCACGCCGGTGACGTGCCGGTCGCTCTCCAGTCCTTCGCGACGTCGGGGCGGATGTCGGATCGGGAGTTGCTGGCCGCGCTCGGGGAGCGAGACACCTCCGGCGCGGCGCTTGCGCGGGTCGCCGCGGTACGCGCCTTCCAGCCCGACGCCACCGCCGATGCGAATGCGCGGGTGTTCTCTCAGGTCAGGCTCCAGTTGGACTCGACCTACGCCCTGGCCCGGAGAGGCGACACGTCGGCGAGCACGCACGCCTTCGACGCCTACATGACATTCGAGCAGGTGGAAAGAGGCGTGCGGGCAAGGAACCCAGGGCTCGCCGCCGAGCTCGAGTCCGCGTTTGCCGCTCTGCGGACCCGCGCCGCCGGGGGTGCCACGGCTACCGAGCTCGCTGCGATCCGGCGGCAGCTCGATGCCGGGCTCGAGAACGCGGAGCGAACCCTGGGCGACACTTTCTCGCCCGCCAACCTTTTTCTCCAGTCGTTCATCATCCTCCTGCGTGAGGGCCTCGAGGCGATCCTGATCGTCGGTGCCCTCATGACGTTCCTGGCCAAGATGGGAGCCGCTCACCGGAAGCGCGACATCCATATCGGTGTCGGAGCTGCTGTGGGTGCCAGCGTTCTCACCGCCCTCGCGCTGGAGACAATCTTCCAGATTACCCCCGCCAAGCGCGAAGCCCTGGAAGGGGCAACGATGGTGGTGGCGACGGTGGTGCTCTTTTACGTGAGCTACTGGCTGCTGTCGAAGATGGAAGTGGCCAAGTGGAACCACTTCGTCAAGAGCAAAGTGCAGGATGCGCTGACCAGCGGGTCAGGCCTGGCGCTCGCCACCGCCGCCTTTCTGGCGGTCTACCGTGAGGGCTTCGAGACGGTGCTCTTCTACAAGGCACTCTTTCTGACCGGAGGCCAGGGTGGCGGGACGATGCCGATCCTGGGCGGAATTCTCGTTGGCTCGGTCGTGATGGTCGGTGTCTACATTGCCATCAACCGGTTCGGCCTGCGGCTTCCGCTCAAGCCGTTCTTCGGGGTGACCAGCGCTTTTCTGTACTACATGGCGTTCGTGTTCGCCGGAAAGGGTGTGGCCGAGCTACAAGAAGGGGGCTTCATCCCGACCACCATTCTGCCCGGCGCCCCACGGCTGCCGGCCCTCGGCATCTACCCGACAGTGGAGTCGCTGCTGGTCCAGGGGGTCCTGATCGTTCTGCTCCTGGTGGCTCTGTTGTGGACCTTCGTCCTCGCCCCACGACGACTCAGGTCGGTGCCGCTCTTTGCAGAGCCACGCCAGATGAAGTCTGCGTCGACATCGATCCCGACGCCGGTTCCCCAGACGGCCAGTCTCGAGCTACTCCGCTCGCTGGAACGAATGGAAGCGGACCTGGGAGAGATGCGCGCGGAGGTCGAGCGAATGAAGACCAACCTGACCGAAGCGCCAGAGTCGCGAGCGCGGAAGCAGTAGGTGGAGTTCACCACCGCCGATCTCTGCGATGCATTTCCCGGCTTGGTGCAGGTCGCTCAGCCGCTGTTTCGTGGGTACGGTGGACTGGAGAAGTTTGCCGGGCCGATCGAGACGGTGCGGGTGCATGAGGACAATACGCTGGTTCGTGAGACTCTGGAGACGCCCGGGCGGGGCAGGGTGCTGGTGGTGGACGGTGGCGGCTCATTGAAGTGCGCCCTGATGGGCGGACGGCTTGCCGGTCTGGCGCAGAGCAATGGCTGGTCAGGGGTGATCGTGAACGGCTGCATCCGTGACGCGGTCGAGATCGGGCAGCTCCGGGTGGGGATACGGGCGCTCAATGCGGTGCCTATGCGGAGCGGGAAGAACGGTGCCGGGGAGCGGGGAGGCACGGTGAGCTTCGCTGGAGTCACCTTCGCTCCCGGATGTTTCATCTACGTCGATAGCGACGGCATGCTCGTGGCCGAACGCGATCTGCTTGGATAGGCGTCGCCGACAGAAAATGCGAACGGCCCGTCACTGACGGGCCGTTCGCGTAGAGAGTGGTAGATCGCCCCCTGAGTTTACGGAGACAGGCCGAAGTGCCCGCTCCACCCTTCTTCGACCTACCACTTTTCCGGTTGAAGTCCGTTCGACTTCCCGGCTGTTACTAAGGCAGGTTTGGTGCCACGCTGCAATTTTTCGTTAAGTCGTTGGTACGTAAGAGAAAAGACCTCGCGTTCGGAGCTCACTAAACCACCCCTGGGCTGTATAGAGGCTGTGCAGTGTCGCCGAATAGTCTCGTAAGCCATTGAGGGTCAACGACATACGTCAACTGTCTAACTCTTTGACGCTGGGGTCCTGCTGCCAGTCTCGAGATAGCTTCCCGGCAGTGGGCTGCTACCCCGGCGCCACATAACCATCAGCAGCGTTCCTATCGCCACCAGGATCACGCTGGCCAGCTGGGCGATCGTAAACGGGCCCAGCAGGCGGTCGTCCTTGGCCCGCACGATCTCGACCAGGAACCGCTCGATCCCCGCAAACACCAGGTACACGCCGAACAGCCAGCCTACCGGCCGCCCCTTCTTCCGCAACGCCCACAATACCGCGAAGGCGACGAGCATCGCCGCCACCTCATACAGCTGAGTGGGATGCACGGTCATTACCGTCGAGGGATCCACCCCGGGCGGTAAGGTGACTCCGAAGCCGTGGAGATTGGCAGCGGTTGAAGGTGGGGAACCGTTCGGGAACTTGACCCCCCAAGGGAGATTGGTCGGCTGTCCGTAATCGTCGTTCACCAGAAAACACCCGACCCTGCCGAGCGCATAGGCCGCCGCGAGTGCCGGCGCGGCGAGCTGCATGGTCCAGCGAAGGGGAACCCGGAGACGCCAGCCGTTGAGGATGACCCCGAGCGCGCCCCCGATGAATCCTCCGTACCAGACCAGACCACCCCGCGAAAAGAGGGCGCCAGGGTCACGGGTGAGCGCGACATACCAGAGCTTGGCTCCAATGATGCCACCGACGACCGCGGCCGCCACCATGTCGGCTGCGTAATCCTCCCGCAGGGTGTTCTCCCGCAGCTGGCGTGCGATCAGCCAGCCTCCCATCAGAAAGGCGACCATCAACATCAGGCCGTAACCCGTGATCTCGAGAGGTCCCAGATGGATGATGAACGGGTAAACGGTCATGAGGTGGATCCATGTGAGTGTAAAGCGAGGCCGGGGAGCGGCAGATCGTCCCGCGGCTCCAAGTCCCAGCCGCTTCGTTCGCCGCGTGCGAGCCGCCAAGCCCCCGCGGCCGCGATCATGGCGGCGTTGTCGGTGTTGAGCCGCGGGGAAGCTACGCTCACCCTGGCCCGTCCCGCCAGCCGGTCCCTGAGCCCGGCGGCGAGAGCCCGGTTGCAGGCCACGCCCCCGCCAACCATCGCGTGGCTATATCCGGTCGCCTCCACCGCGTGGGCGGTCTTTGCGATCAGCACGTCCAGCGCGGCGTCCTGGAACCCGCGGGCCAGGTCGGGCCTTAGCTCGGCGAGGCCGCCACCGGCTGCGTCCGCCATCTCGGCAGCCCGCACCGCGCGGAGAACGGCGGTCTTGAGTCCACTGAACGAGAAGGCGTAACGGTTGGGCCCGTCCCGCTCGAGCTCCGAGAGCATGGGGCGGGGAAGTCGATACCGGCCAGGTCGTCCCTCTCCCGCCAGCCGTTCGATCGCCGCTCCCCCGGGGTACCCGAGACCAAGCAGGTTGGCCACCTTGTCGAATGCCTCACCGGCAGCATCGTCCAGCGTCTGGCCCAGCAGGCGGTACTCACCCCAGGCCGGCACGTCGAGCAGCATGGTGTGTCCTCCGCTCACCAGCAGGCCGATGAAGGGCGGCCGGAGCTCCGAATCCTCGAGCGTCGGGGCGAAGAGATGCCCCTCGAGATGGTTGACTCCGATGAGCGGGCGATCCAGGCTGAACGCCAGAGTCTTTCCGTACATCACCCCGACCAGCAGGGCGCCGACCAGGCCAGGGCCTGCGGTGACCGCGACTCCATCCACCTGGCAGAGGGTGATGCCCGCATCGGTGAGCGCGCGGTCGACCACCGATCCCATGGCCTGCACGTGGGCCCGGCTGGCGAGCTCGGGCACGACACCGCCAAAAATCCGGTGCACGTCCTGGGACAGGATAACTAGCGAGGCGAGGGATGGATGTCCGCTATCCGATCGGAGAACAGCTGCGGAAGTCTCGTCGCACGAGCTCTCGATGCCCAAGATCCACTCGATCACGTGGCGCTCGGAACCTAGGTGGGCTCGTCAAGGAGGCGCTCGATCAAGGCGCGGTTCACCGGCGAGCCCCAATCCTGGGCGCCGATCACCCGCTTCACGATGACGCCGTCGCGATTGAGCAGGAAGCTCTCGGGCACACCAGTGGTCTGGTAAATCTGCTGCACCTTGGTACTGCGATCCTGGAGAATATCGAAGCTCAGCCCCAGCTCCCGGGCGAAGGCCTGAACGTCTTCCGGGCTGCCCTCATCGATGCTGACTGCCGCGATTTTGAACCCGCGTGGGGCCAGCGACTGATACACCTTTTCCATCGCCGGCATTTCAACCCGGCAGGGGACGCACCAGGTGGCCCAGATGTTCACCAGGGTAACAGCGCCGCGATAGTGCTCGCGGAGCGAGATCGAGTCGCCGGTGGCGAGATCGACGGCGTGAAAGTCCGGGGCGCGGGCCCCGACCCCCACCTGCTGCACGTCGGGACCGTACCTGGCCAGAGCCACCGCTCCCGTGAGAAGTCCGGCCAGAACGATCCCGACAACCATCCATTGTCTGGACATGAGTGCTACACCCGGACGGCGCAGCGCCGCTTCAAGTCGCGGACAGCGTGACCCGGGTCCGACGCCCCAAACACGGCGGTTCCGGCGACGAAGGTGTCTGCCCCGGCGCCCCATGCTTCGGCAATCGTGTCGCCGGTGATGCCGCCATCCACCTCGAGCGCTGCGGGAGAGCCGCGACGGTCGAGGAGCTCGCGGGCTCGCCGGATCTTATCGGTGGACTGGGGGATGTAAGACTGGCCGCCATATCCCGGATTCACCGACATGATCAAGACCACATCGACGTCATCCAGCACCTCATCCAATACTGAAAGGGGACTCGATGGATTGAATGCCAGTCCGGCATGCATGCCGAGCTGCCTGGCGGTGGCCAGGTGACGCTGGACGTGAACGGTGGCCTCCGGGTGGAAGGTGAACACGCTGGCCCCCGCATCGGCGAACTCACCGAGGTAATGCTCGGGGCGCTCCACCATGAGGTGCACGTCGAGCGGCACACTGGTCAGGCGCTTCAATGCGCGCACCATGGCGGCACCGAAGGTCAGATTGGGGACGAAGTGCCCATCCATCACATCTACGTGCAGCCAGTCCGCGCCCCCGGCGACGGCTCGTTCGATCTGCTCGCCGAGCCGTCCAATATCGGCGCTCAGGACGCTCGGCGAGATCCGGACACCGCCTGTCATCGTCCACTCTCCGGCCCGCGGCTGACCACCAGGTTGATCGCCGCACCACGGGGCCGGCCGACCCCCGCTGTGGGCCGGGTGGCGAGCACGACGCCGCGCTCATCCCCGCCCGGCAGAGTGTCCACCGAGCCCACCCGGACTCCGGCTGCCGCCAGGATCTTGCCTGCCTGAGGCACGTTGAGGCCGATCACATCGGGCACGGCGACCAGCGAGGGCCCGGTGCTGACGGTGAGCTGCACCACGCTGTTGGGCTCGAGCACGGTTCCGGGCGGAGGGTCCTGCCAGATGACCGTGCCCTGCGGAAACGAGTCGTTCGTCCGTTGGGCGTCCAGCCGCGGGCGGAAGCCAAGATTGGTCAGCTTCGTTCGGGCCTGCGCCTCAGGCAGCTCGAGAACCCGGGGCAAGGAATGATCGCTGCTGAAGACCGATCCTCGCGACAGCCAGAGCGCCGAGAGGCCGTACCCCAGCACGAATGTCCCCGCGATGAGACCCATGTCGCGGAGAAAGGCGCGCCAGGCCGCAGACTGGAATAGTGGTTCGCGCGAGACCGTGTGTCGCCGGGCTCTCATGCGCTCCGTCTGAGCCGGGCAGCGTAGGCACCGTCGGTGCCGTGCCGGTGGGGCAGGACCATCAGGTCAGCCTCGGGCGTGAGCAGCTCGGGAGACACCGCGCTGGTGGCCTCCCGATGGAACTCCGGGTGTGCGTGGAGAAACCGCTCCACCTGTGACTGATTCTCCTCCGGCTCGAGCGAGCAGGTCGAGTAGACCAACAAACCTCCGGGCGCCACCGCTGCCGCAGACCGATCGAGCAGTTCGGCCTGGAGCCGCACCAGGCTCTCCAGCGCCTCGAGTGTCATTCGCCAGCGCGCATCAGGGTGCCGGGCAATCGTACCGGTACCAAGACAAGGGACATCCATCACCACGGCGTTTGTCGGCCGCACCGGCGGGCGTCTGCCGTCGGCTACGATGACGTGCTCCCGCCCGCTCCCCGCGCGAGCGAGATTCTCCTTGAGCCGCAATGCGCGAGAGGGGCTGACATCCCCGGCAACAACCATCCGCGCCAACCGGCCGAGCGCGATAGTCTTGCCGCCGGGAGCGGCGCACGCGTCGTACACGGCCGCCCCCGCGGGTAGATCGGCGAAGCGCGCGAGCAGAGATTGGGCCGGGTTCTGCACCACGAATTCCCCGTCGCTGTAGCCGGGAAGGCGCTCGGGCCTGCCCGAGCCCACCATCAGACCGGCATCGTATGGCGCCGGTTCCACCTCGACTCCACCGGCCTGCAACCGAACCCGGAGCGACTCGAGGTCGGCACGCGCCGGCTGGAGCACCAGTCGGGGACGCGTGTTGTTCCAGCGCAGCAAATCCTCGGTTCCTTGGGTCCCGAACTGCTCGAGCCAGCGACGCACCAACCAGAGCGGGTGGGAATACTCCCCCGCGAGCACCACGGCATCGCGAACGGCACCCGGGTCTACCCGGGGGTCCGATCTGGTCAGCCTTCGTAGCACTGCGTTGACGAAGCCGGCGGCACGCGGTCCGCCGCTGGCCTTGGCGAGCGACACGCTGGTATCCACGGCCGCATGCGCCGGCACCCGTTCCAGCGCGGTGAGCTGATACGCGCCGAGCCTCAGGATGTCCTGGAGGTCGGGCGCGACGCTGGTCCAGCCGCGGGGAACCAGCGGAGCGAGCTGCGCGTCGAGCGTGCTCCGCTGTCGCAGGACGCCCGCGGCCAACTCGTGCGCCAGCCGGCGATCGGGCTCGGGTAGCGGTCCGACCTCCTGATCGAGCGCCACTTCAAACGGCTTTCCGTCTCGAACCTGACCGAGGATAGTCAGGGCCGCGCGGCGAGACTCGAGACCGGTAGACAGGGTGACCGTGTTCTACTCCAGCATTCCGGCCACGGGGCTCGACGGCACGGCTGTCTCGCGGCGAGGCATGCGGCCGGCCAGGTAGGCCGAGCGACCGGCTTCGACCGCCAGACGCATGGCCCACGCCATGACGACTGGATCGCGGGCTTCGGCCAGCGCGGTGTTCATCAGGATTCCGTCTACGCCCTGTTCCATGGTCAGGCAGGCATCCGATGCCGTCCCCACGCCCGCATCCACGATCACGGGTACGGACAGGCGGCTCTTGATGGTGCGAATGCCGTAGGGATTGAGGAGCCCCAGACCGCTTCCGATCGGCGACGCCAGCGGCATCACCGCGGCCGCGCCGGCGTCTTCCAGCCGTAACGCGGTGATCAGATCGTCGTTGGTATATGCCAGGACGGTGAAGCCTTCGCGTGCCAGCTCGCGGGTGGCGGTCAACAGGCCCTGAGTGTCGGGCAGGAGCGTGTCACGGTCGCCGATCACCTCGAGCTTCACGAACTCGTTGAAGCCCGCTTCCCGGGCCAGTCTCGCGTAGCGCACCGCCTCATCGGGGGTGTAGCAGCCGGCGGTGTTGGCCAGCAGGAAGTACTGATCCGGACTGAGATGGTAGAGGATCCCGTCGGCTTTGGTGCGATCCAGATCCACCCGCCGAACCGCCACGGTGACGATTTCAGCGCCCGAAGCCTCGATCGCCCGCGCCATTTGGCCGTTGTCACGATACTTCCCGGTTCCCACCATGAGCCGGGAACGGAAACTCCGCCCGCCAATAGTGAGCGGCAGGTCGGTGGTGGGTTCGGTGTGGACGGTGGTCATGACGGAAAGATAAACGGTAATGCGCTTTTCAATTCTCATCCTCCCCCAACGAAATGCACCAACTCTACCGCATCGCCATTGGCCAGAGCGGTGTCACCGAGATGGGGGCGCCGGACGATCTGCCGGTTAAGCTCGACTACCACTGCGCGGGCATCGAGGCCCAAATGCCGGAGCAGGTCGGCGGCGGTAGCGGGGCCGGGGACGCGTCGCGGCTCCCCGTTTACCAGGATCTCGAGCTCGGTCATGTGTTGGTCGTCCAGGGCAAGAGCATGGCCATCGTTGCTGCTGCAGGGTCGGCGGCCATCCAGAGGGCCCGGATCGCGGCCACGCCGTATGCGCCCGCAGCCTTCACCTCAGCCGCACGCTCGGGTGTGATTCCACCAATGGCAATCACCGGGCGCCCGAGACCTGCCGCGTGGGTGACGAGGGTCAAGCCTGCGGCGGGCCGGCCCGGATGGGACAGAGTCTCGTAGATGTTACCGACGACCAGGAAGTCCGCACCCTCAGATACCGCCATAGCGGCTTCCCTGGGAGTATGCACCGATCGCCCGATCCAGCCTCGGGGCAGAAGCTGCCTCGCATCCGCTGGTGCGAGATCGCCATGGCCGAGCTGAACGCCGTGCGCCCCGACCGCCGCCGCGATGTCGGGGCGACCGTTCACGAACACCGCGGCCTCCGGCGGGCGTGCCAGGGTCATCATCCGCAAGGCGCCCGCGGAGAGCACTGCCCCGGATGCGTTCCGCGCGCGGGCATGCAAGGCAACTGCGGCCCCCCCGGCGGCGATGGCCGCGGCGCGGATGCCGAAGTCGGGCAGCGCCAGGAGATCGGCATCGGTAAAGGCGTGCACCCGAGGTAGCGGCCTCATTCCAGCCGTTGGCCCGCCGCCACCCCTCGTCCGCGCACCCACGCTTCCACCGGCAGGCGGCTCTTGCCGGCGGGCTGCACCTCATTGAAAGCGACCGCTCCGCGGGCCGCGGCGACGACCAGTCGGTCGCCTGCGGCGAGCACGTCGCCTGGATCGCCGGTGCCGGGTACCTCCCGCGCGCTGAACACTTTCAGGACCCCTCCATTCAATGTGGTCCAGGCGCCGGGCGACGGGTCGAAGGCGCGAACTTGCCGTACCAGGGTTGCCGCGTCTCGCTCCCACACCAGTCGCGCCATCTCTCGGTCGACCTTTGGGGCGTAAGTGGCGCGCGCGTGGTCCTGTGCCTGAGGCCGCGCCAGACCGCCGGAAACGAGCGAAAGCGCCTCGACGAGGGCAGCGCCCCCCAGCTCCGCCAACCGTTCGGTCAACTGCCCCGCGGTCTCACCAGGCTCGATCGGTGTGGCAACACGGTGGATGGTGGGCCCGCTGTCCAGGCCCGCTTCCATCTGCATGATGGTGATTCCCGTTTCGGTCTCACCCCGGAGAATAGCGTGCTGGATGGGCGCCGCGCCCCGGTAGCGGGGAAGCAGAGAGGCGTGGACGTTGATCATGCCCTGTGGTGGGATCGTCAGGATTTCGGGCCGGAGGATGTGTCCGTAGGCGACCACAATTCCGAGGTCGGCTTCCAGGCGCCGAAGGCTGGCGGCGAACACGTCGCCCACCGGCCGCACCGGCTGGAGTACCGGAATCCCCTGAGCCTGAGCGAAGACTTTGACCGGCGGAGGGACCAGTTCCGAGCGGGAACGCCCCTGAGGCTTGTCCGGCTGGGTCACGACGCCCGCGATAGTAAATCGTTCGCGGGTCAGCGCACGCAGCGATTCGACGGCGAAGGCCGGCGTCCCGAAGAAAAGGATCCGCATCACTCCGACCGGACTGATGCCGCCGACACCTCTTTGGTGAAGCCTGTGTCGTCCTTGTGCTCCCGGCGCCAACGGGCCAGAAGCATCTGCCGCCGGATAAGGCTGAGATGATCGAGGAAAAGGATGCCGTCGAGGTGATCGATCTCGTGCTGGATCGCACGGGCCTTCAGGCCGGTCGCCTCCTTGCGGTATCGATTCCCCTCGGCATCGAGCGCCTCGATCACGACGCGCTCGGGCCGGGTAACCTCACCATAGACGTCCGGGATCGAGAGGCAGCCCTCCTCGGCAGTGGCACGGCCCTCGGCCTCGATGATGGTGGGGTCGATCATGACAAACCGATCGCCGTCGGCATCGACCACCGCCACCCGGCGGGCTACGCCGACCTGGTTCGCGGCCAGGCCCACGCCACGGGCGGCATCCATGGTCTCGAAGAGATCGTCGACCAGACGACGGACCTCCTCGTTCACGATCTTCACCTCGGCACTGTGCTGCCGGAGGATCGGCGAGCCAAGCAGGTGGAGCGGCAACGGGCTCATGCCTGGGGAGCGACCGCAGTGGAGTCTCCCACCCGCACAATTCTGGATCGCTCGACCACCACGCTGGCAGTTCCGCTCTCGACCGTGACCCGCACTTCCTTGGCGCCGTTGGTGTCGACTTCCTTGATGTCCCTCACCTTTCCGATAATACCCCCGGTGGTCATCACCTCATCACCCTTCTTGAGCCGGGTCAACAGTTCTGCGTGCCGCTTCCTGGCCTGACCAGACGGGCGGAGAATCAGGAAGTAGAACACCAGGCCAATGCCCGCCATTTGGAGCACCAGCATCGAAAGTCCATTGCCGGAACTGGTCTGGAGTGGGGCGACGATGGTGAGCAGGGACAGGATCACGGGAGCCTCAGTCCTCTCGGGCGTAATGGCGGCTGAGCCACTGGCGGCTCCAGCCATCGAAGGTGCCGTTCAGGATATGCGCCCGGGCCTGTTCGCCCAAGCGGACCAGGAACCTGATATTGTGAATCGAGACCAGGCGCAACCCGAGCATGTCTTCGACCATGAACAGGTGCCGGAGATAACCCCGCGGATACGTGGTGCAGGTCTCACAGTCGCAGGTGGCATCGAGCGGCTCGGTCGAGCCTTTCAGCCCTGCGCCTCTCACATTGATCCGGCCATTCGGCAGCCAAGCCGTTCCGTGCCGGCCGTTGCGGGTAGCGGCCACACAGTCGAACAGATCGACTCCGCGCGCTATCCCCTCCAGCAGATCGGCCGGAAAGCCGACCCCCATAAGATAACGGGGGATCTCCGTCGGCAGGGCAGGCCCCAACTGCTCGAGAATGCCATGCATCACCGGCTTCGGCTCGCCCACGGACAGCCCACCGATCGCGATGCCGGTCCAGGGGCCGCGCTGGAGCGTGCCCTCGAGAGAGCGCATCCGCAGCTCGTTGTGGATGCCGCCCTGGACGATGGGCCAGAGCGTCTGCGGGGAAGCGGGGAAGCGGGGAAGCGGGGAAGCAGTTGGGTCAAGAGGATCGGAGTGCACTGCATGCTCTTGCCTCCCCGCCTCCCCGCTTTCCCGCTTTCCCGCTAACTCCGCGTGCCTCGCCTTGCAGCGATCCAGCCAACGAAGGGTTCGCTCCATTCCTTCGCATGCGAGCTCGGCCGTCGACTGCCCGGGCACAACGTGATCGAAGGCCATTGCGACGTCGGCCCCCAGCCGCCACTGGATATCGATAGCCCGTTCCGGCGTGAGCGTTCGCATCGTGCCATCGATATGACTCTGAAACTCCACTCCGTGCTCCGCGATGCTTCGGAGCCCCTGAAGCGAGAAAACCTGGAACCCGCCCGAATCGGTGAGCATCGGGCCGGCCCAGGTAGTGAAGCGGTGGAGCCCTCCCATGGTGCCCACGACCTCTTCGCCCGGCCGCAGATGCAGGTGGTAGGTGTTGCCCAGAATGATCTGTGCGCCGGTACGGCGGACGTCAGCCGCGCTGAGCCCTCGGACCACGGCGTGCGTGCCTACCGGCATGAAGGCCGGGGTGTGCACCTCGCCATGCGGCAGGGTGAGGGTGCCGGCACGGGCAGCTCCCTCCGTGCCCTGGAGGCTGAACTCGAACATCAAGCCGGTCCCAGGCTCATGCTCGAACGCCGGCGGCGGTAAAAATCCGATCGATCTGTCGCCGGTGGACCAGGTCATGGGCCGCCATGAGCCGGATGATGTGGCCTGCGCTCTCCGGCCCGCGCTCGCTGTGCACCCCCTCCCGCTCCAGCTGGGCAGGAGTCAGGTGCTTCCAGAGATGAAGATTGGCCATCCGCAGCCCGCGCAACTGGTCGAGAGCCTGGCTCAGGCTGACCTCGCGATAACGGAATTCGCTGGCCCAGCGGTCCTGATCATAGCCTTGAAGGACAGGGCGGTCCTCCGACAGCACCATCCTGCTACGGAACCCCGCGACCAGCTCGCTATCGGCGAGATGCTGGATCACATCGATCACGGACCACTTGCCTGGCTTTTCGGGACGTCGGAGCGTCGCGTCGACCACGCCGAGAAGCCGGTGGTCCAGCCAGGGCAGCAGCTCCCCCAGCACCTCGACCGGGTTGCGAGGGCCGAGCAGGTCCAACAAGGCTCGAACGTAGCCTGAGGCGGCAGCCGATGCGTTTCCGGTGGGGTTGGAGAAGGTCATGGCTGGGTCCGGGTCAGATGATCACCATGGCGTCGCCATAGGAGTAGAAGCGATACCGCTGCTCGATCGCATGCCGGTAGGCCGCCATTGTGAGTCCGTGTCCCGCAAAGGCGCTCACCAGCATCAGCAGGGTCGATCTCGGCAGGTGAAAGTTGGTCAGCATACGATCCACCACGCGAAAGTTATAGCCGGGTGTGATCATGAGTCGGGTCTCTCCCGCGCCCGGCTGCACCATTCGATTGGCGCCGGCCGCACTCTCGAGGGCGCGGACGACGGTCGTTCCCACGGCCCACACACGTCCCCCGACCGCGCGCACTGCGGCAAGCCGCGAGGCGAGTGCGGACGGAACCTCATATCGCTCCGGATGCATCTCGTGTGCGGCCGGGTCTTCGACCTCGATCGGCTTGAATGTGCCGGGCCCGACCTGGAGATCCAGATCTTCCACCAGCACTCCCGCGCTCGCCAATTGCTCGAGCAGGCCGGGGGTGAAATGGAGGCCGGCCGTGGGCGCGGCCACGCTTCCCTCGAGGCGGGCGTACACCGTCTGATAACGTGACTCGTCCAGCTCGGTTGGGGCTCGCGAGATGTACGGCGGGAGTGGCAGGTGCCCGTACCGCCGGATGGCCGCCTCCGCGGACAATCCTACGAAGCGGACGAGGCGATTGCCGTCGGCGAGCATCTCCACCGTCTCGACGGCGGCATCGGGCCCTAGCGTCACTCGCTTGCCCGGCCGGAGCGCGCTACCCGGTTTGCCTAGTGCCACCCAATCGCCGTCCGACGCGGGATGGATCAGCAGAACCTCGGCTGGCGCGCCGGATGGCCGGGTGCCCAGCAGACGGGCGTGACGCACCCTGGTGGTGTTGAGGACGAGGAGGTCGCCGGGAGGAATTATGGCGGGGAGATCCGAAAACCGGGCATCCACCAGCTCGGCGCCAGCTGCCGGTGTTCGTGGACCGGGCAGCCTCTCCACCTTGTTGCTGCGCAAGACGGCCAGGAGCCGGCTCCCCGCCCGGTCGGGCAAGGGCTCCTGTGCGATCAGCTCTGGCGGGAGGTGGTATTCGAAGTCGGAGGTGCGGAGATCCTCAGGCGTCAAAGATCGTCGCCTGTCCAGCCGGCGGCGTCAGACCAAAGCGGCGGTAGGCCAGCGGTGTCACGCAGCGGCCGCGCTGGGTGCGCTCCAGGAAGCCCTGCTGGATGAGATACGGTTCATAGACGTCCTGCAGCGTGCCGGCGTCTTCGCCCACGGCAACGGCGACGGTGCCGAGCCCGACCGGACCGCCGCCGAACTTCTGGATGATGGTGGTGAGGATTCTGGCGTCCATGTCATCCAGGCCGAACTCGTCCACGTTGAGCCGGGCCAGCGCCGCGGTCGCGACGTCGGCCGTGATCCGTCCGTCCGCCTTTACCTCGGCGTAGTCGCGTACCCGGCGCAGCAGCCGGTTGGCCACTCGCGGAGTACCCCGGCTGCGCCGGGCGATCTCGACCGCTCCCTCACCATCCATGGGGACCGCGAGGATTCCGGCCGAGCGGGTCACGATCTGCTCGAGCTCATCGGCGGGATAGTAGCCCAGCCGCTCGACGATCCCGAACCGTGCCCGCATTGGTGGGGTGAGGAGCCCGAAGCGCGTCGTTGCGCCGATAAGAGTGAATTTTTCCAGCGTCATCGGAATCGTCTGGGCATTGGGCCCGTCGGCGATCCGCACGTCTACCCGGAAGTCCTCCATCGCCGGATAGAGAAACTCCTCCAGCACGGGCTTCAGCCGGTGGATCTCGTCGATGAAGAGGATGTCGCCGGCGGCCAGCGAGGTCAGCAGTCCGACGAGATCGCCGGGCTTCTCCAGCACCGGGCCGGACGTCGTTCGGACCTGAACCCCCATCTCGCGAGCCATGAGCATGGCGAGGGTGGTCTTACCCAATCCGGGTGGACCGAAGAAGAGGGTGTGGTCCAGCGACTCCCGGCGCCGCTTGGCTGCGTCGATCGCGATCTGGAGCGAGGCCTTGACCTGGCTCTGGCCGATGAATTCATCCAGCCGCGAGGGCCGGAGCGCCGCATCGGCGCCGGTCTCTTCGGGCAGGGCTTCGGGTGTCGTGACTTGGAGCTTGGTCATGCTACAAGGTAAGAGGTGAGGGGTAAGAAGTGAGAGGGTGGCTGGCGATCTTCCTTCTCACCTCTCACCTCTTACCTCTCACTCTCTTAAACGCGCATTCCAGCGGACCGGACGGATGTCGGGCCGCACCAGGTGTCCCGTGTGACAGGTGACGCATCGGTCGGCGATCTCGGCCGTGCCCTGGGCAACGAGCTTGCGGTTGGTGGCTCCACAGCGGGTGCAAATCCACTCGGCGGTCGTGGCGGCTCGTACCATCGGCTCAGGTTCCTCGGGTAGTGGCAAGCTGCTGAAGGGCGCGCCGGATAAGCTGCGGCGCCTCGGCGGGGGCCCCTTCGGCCAGTGCAGCCCGAACCGCATCGTCGGCGGCCGCCACCTCGTATCCAAGGCCCATGAGCGCGCGCACGGCCTCCTCGGAGCCGGGAAGCCGTGGGCTCGGCCGCTCGAAGGCGATGTCGCTGAAGCGATCCTGTAGCTCCAGCACCAGGCGCTCGGCCTTCTTCCGTCCGATCCCACTGACGGAGCTCAGCGTGGTCAGGTCGCGCGACAGGATGCTGCGTACCGTGCGCTCCGGACCGAGCGCGGAGAGCAGCGCAAGGGCCAGCTTGGGGCCAAAGCCGCTGGCGGTCAGCAGCTGGCGAAAGATTCGCCGCTCGGTCCCGGTGTCGAACCCATAGAGCGCCCACCCGTCTTCCTTCACCACCAGCTCGGTAAAGAGACTGACTCGGGTACCCCGGGCGGGCAGCCGGGCGGCAACGCTGACCGGCACCGTCACCGCATACCCGACGCCACCGTCGGTCTGGACCACGAGCATATCGCCCTCACGCTCGGCGAGAAGCCCCGTCAGTGTGGCTATCATCGGGTGGTGGAGGCCTGGCGGAAGAGCGCTGCCTGCCGGGTGGCGATCATGAGGTGGGTGAGGGCCACGGCCACACCATCGGCCGCGTCTTCGGGCGCGGGTGGAGTCTTCAAGCGGAGGAGTTGGGCCACCATGTATCCGACCTGTGGCTTCAGGGCAGCGCCCTTTCCCACGATGGTCTTCTTGACCGACGCAGGGGAATACTCCGCGATCTCCACCCCCGCCGTTTCGGCGGCCAGCAGGATCACTCCACGAGCATGACTCAGCACCACTGTGGTTCTGACATTTCGCCCGTAGAACGCGCTCTCGACCGCGACGGCATCGGGCGTGTGCCGGGCAATCAAGGCCGTGATGCCATCGTGAATGACCCGCAGGCGGGCGGCGAGGGGATCGCGTCCCGACGTGGTGAGCGTTCCACACTCCAGCAGCCGGTGGCCCCGGCTCGATTCGCTCTCGACTACACCATACCCCAGAATGGCTGTTCCCGGATCGATCCCGAGCACTTTCACCGGCGTTGCCTCAGGCTTCCGCCTCCGCCAGTTGGGCTGCGTCGATATCGAAATTGGAGAAGACCTTCGACACGTCGTCGAGCTCCTCCAGCACATCCATCAGCCGCACAATGCGCTCGGCGTCGGCTCCCTCGACTCTCACGGTGTTGCGGGGGACCATCGCCAGCTCCGCCGAGTCGATCGTCAGGCCCCGGGCACGGAGTGCGTCTTGCACCGCGTGGATCATAGATGGGGTAGTGGTCACGATGTACTGGTCGCCTTCTCGGGTAAAGTCTTCGGCCCCGCTCTCGAGGGCCGCTTCCAGGGCGCTGTCTTCGTTGTGCCGGCCGGCATCGAGGTAGATCTGTCCCTTGCGATCGAACATCCAGGCGACGGAGTTGCTGGCGCCGAGATTTCCGCCGTTCCGGCTGAAGGCGTGGCGGATCTCCGCTACAGTGCGATTCGGGTTGTCGGTGGTGGCCTCGATGAAAATGGCTGCGCCGCCGGGGCCATAACCCTCGTAGGTGAGCTCCTCGTAGATGCTGCCCTCCAACTCGCCGGTGCCCTTCTTGATGGCCCGATCGATGTTCTCGCCCGGCATGTTGACCGCCTTGGCCGCATCGATCGCGGTGCGCAGCCTCGGGTTACCGCCGGGGTCGCCGCCGGCGCTCCGGGCCGCCACCGTGATTTCCCGGATGACCTTGGTCCAGGAGGAAGCGCGCTTGGCGTCGGTGATTGCCTTCTTGCGCTTGATCTGCTTCCATTTACTATGGCCGGCCATGGCCGAACTCCTTGGGGATCACCAGGTTTGGATGACTGCGGATTCGTCGGTGCGGCATCCGGAAACATAAGGACCACACCCGCTTGCGGCAACGCGCGGACTCCACTAGTCTCACCCGCTCTATGCCCTCATTCCGACTGCTGTTGAGCCTGGCTGGTGTAGTCCTGTTAGCCTGCCGCTCCGACTCTCGCGACTCTCAGCCACCACCGCCCGATTTCGCCAAGGCGTTCTCCTACCTGCCGTTGCCGCCGGACCCGGAGGTGGTCTCGCGCGCCAACAGCGCCGACGCACTTCAGCTCACCTTGCACAGCCCTGCCGGCCCAGAGGAGGTAACGAAGTACTACCGGACCATACTGAGCAACACGCCCTGGCGGCTGGTGAGCGACACCAAGAATGCGGATGGCTCGATAGTGCTCTATGCCGAGCACGACGGTCCTCCGCTGTGGGTTCGGATCTGGAAGCTGGGCGATCGGGGAACGATGGTCGAGTTGACTGGGGCAGTTGTCGCCAAAGACACCACCAAAGCCAAGCCCGCGGCGCCGAAAGCCGCTCCCAAGCCAGCAAGCGACGGCTAGTCGACGTCCAACATGTCGACGAACCTGAGCCACTTGGGATAGAAGTACAGGTCCACGAACCCGGTCGGGCCGTTTCTGTTCTTCGCAACAATCAGCTCGGTAGCACCCTCTACGCCCTGGCCCGGGCGGTACATCTCCTCCCGAAAAATCATCAGGATCACGTCTGCGTTCTGCTTGATGGCCCCGTACCCGCCGAGATCCTCTAACGTGGGCCGCGGATCCGGGCGGCTCGCACGATGGCCGGGTAGCTGGGCTGTCGCGAGCACGACCAGGTCGCGTTCGACGGCGAGCGCCTTCAGGGCGCGCACGGACAACGCGACTCGCTCCTCCAGTCGTGACGCTGGACGGGGCGGCGCGGTAAGCTGGAGCGAATCGACCACGAGCAACTGGGGACGGGGAACCATATCGAGCGCGGATCGAAGCTCATCCGGATTGGCGCCGAGCATTGGTCGAAGCACCAGAGGCTGGTTGCGAAGCTTCAGTGCCGCTGCACCCACCGCCGACCGGGTGGCATCGTCCAGCCGACCCTGACGCAGGTCATCGATCGACGTACGGCCCTCGATGGCAAGTGCCCGCTCCATCAGGCGCTCGGGGCCCATCTCGCCCGAGAAGTACAACGTGGGCACACCGGCCGTGGCTGTGCGCAGCGCGACAGCCAGCCCGAGCGCGGATTTGCCACTCCCTACGTCGCCCCCCAGAACAATGAGGTCCTTCCGCCGGAGTCCTCCCGCCAGCACCCGATCGAGCGAGGCAAAGCCGGTAGGCACCGTATCGAGGGCGGTGGCGCCGCCGGTGCGGGCATCGATCTGCGCGACCAGTTTCTCGAGCATCGAGTCTGCGGCCTTTTCAGAACGCTTGGGAATGCGAGGCATGACTGAGTATACCAGTTGTGTCAGCGCAGGGACTGCCGGGCGAGGCGCGCGGCCATGGCCACGGCCTCTCCCGCTTCCGCGCCGCTGGTTTCGCGCGCCGGAGCGACGAGCTGGCTCAGCACCTGGGCGGCGGCCTCCGGCCGCACGTCGCGCAGCTGACTCACCGCAGCGGCGAGCGCCCGGCGCAGCGGCGGCGGCATGGTGAGGCTGGTGAGGCGTTGCTCCAGTGCCTGCACTCGTCGGCGATGCGCTCGTTCCGCCGGGGGCGAATCCCCCAGAAGATCCTGCGCAACCCGCAGCGTCAGCCAGAGGGCAAAGATCCCACCACGTTTGGGCCCCCGCCCGGTCTGTGGCAGCAAGGTGAGCAGCGCGGTGGCCGCGGGATCCCATCCGTTCATGCGATGCATCGTCGGACCGAGTCGTAGACCAGATCGGGCCGAAGCTCGAGCATGCAGCGGTGATGGCGGAGGGGGCAGCGAGGGCCGCCCTGACTGCTGCAGGGCCGGCATGACAGGGCGACCTCCAACACGGTCGCGCGGTGAGTATAGGGAAAGAAGCCGAACGGCTCGACGGTTGGGCCGTAGAGCGCCACCACCGGGGTGCCGACTCCGGTGGCCATGTGCATGACGCCGGTGTCGCCGGAAACGACTGCCGCGGCTCGGCGGAGCAGGGCTCCGGTGGTCTGGAGCCCAAAGACCCCGGCCGCACTCGCCACCTGACCGTAACCCGAGCCGGCGAGTGCGGCCCCGAGGCTCGAATCGCCGGGCCCTCCGACAATCGCCACACTGGATCCACCGGAAATGATCTGGCTCACCAGCGCGCGCCAATGCTCCAGCGGCCACCGCTTGGTGGCGTGAGCGGCGCCGGGGGCAACCGCGATGAGCGGCCGATCGGATGCCAGTTCCGAGGTAGCAAGCCAGAGAGCCGCCTCCCCCTCGGCATCGGCTCCGAGAAAGAACTCCGGCGGTGCGCCGTCGGGCGAAACGTCCAGGGCCCGTGCAGCGTCGAAGTAGCGCTCGGGAACCGGACGCCGGTCGCGATAGCGATTCCGCTTGGTGTGGATGAGCAGCGCGCGAGCGATGCGGTGCTTCGGATATGAGGTCCAGCGTCCGGGGGCCATCGCCCAGAGGGCCCGGCTGCGAAGGCTATCGTGCAGGTCAAGGCGATGGGTAAACGAGCCGGCTCTGACCTCCGCGGCCAGACTCCGGAGCGACTGGCCCGGCCCCAGCGCGATGATCCGATTCACGTGCGGATTGTGACTCAACAGCGGGGCGTAGGCCTGTTTGGTGAGCACCGTGATGCGTGCATCCCGATGGCGATGCCGGATCGCACGGAGCAGGGGAGTGGTCAGAAGGATGTCGCCGATCGAGCTGAAGCGTACGACCAGGATGTTCGCGGTGTCGGGCACGGCGGGAAGGTACAGCGTGAACCGTAAACGGTAAACGGTAAACGGGGTGTGGTTGGCGAGGCCCGTTCACTGTTCACCGTTCACTGTTCACGTGTAGTTTTGTAGTATGCCGCGGCCACGAAGCATCCTGTGGGTGGACGATGAGGTGGAAAGCCTCACGTCGCACATCCTGTTCCTGGAAGAACAGGGCTTCGCCGTCGAGACCAGTACCCACGGGGATGACGCCCTGGTGCTGCTTCAGCGCCAGCCGTACGGTGTGGTCCTGCTCGACGAGCAGATGCCCGGGCGCCGTGGGCTCGACCTCTTTCAGGCCATTCGGGCCATCGATAACGGCATGCCGGTGGTAATGGTGACCAAGAGCGAAGAACCGGAGACGCTCAAGGACGCCATTGGCCAGGACATTTCCGACTATCTCATCAAGCCGGTGAATCCCCGGCAGATCCTCTCGGTGGTTACCCGGCTGCTCGAGGGCGACCGGATCCGCCAGCAGCGGCTGTCACGCGATTTCGCCACCCGCTTTCGCGAGCTCGAGGCCCGGCGCGGCGGACCCCTCGGGTGGCGCGAGTGGATCGAGCTGGTGGTGGAGCTGGCAGAATGGGAAGTCCGGCTCGGGCAGGCCGACGAGCCGGGACTGCAGGACGCGCTGCGGACACTGCAAGACAGTCTGCGCCAGGACTTCGCGCGTTACCTCCAGCGGAACTATGCCAAGTGGCTGCACGAGGGCGGCAGTGACCGGCCGCCGCTTTCGGTGGATATCGGTGCCGAGTTCCTGCGACCGGTGCTCGACCTGCATGGCCGGGCCATGCTCGTGGTAGTGGACTGCCTTCGCCTCGACCAGTGGGCCATGATCCGCCCCCTGATCAGTGCCCGGTTCGATATCGAGACGGCGCATTACTTCTCCATCCTGCCTACCGCCACCCCCTTCGCCCGCAATGCCATCTTCAGTGGACTCTTCCCGGCGGAGATCAAGGCCCGCTACCCCCGGTGGTGGAACGATCACGAGGACGCGAGTCTCAACTCACATGAAGCCGAGCTGCTGACGGAACACATGCGGGAGCTCACCGGGCGGGCGGTTCCGGTGCACTACGAGAAAGTCTTTACTGCCGCGGACGGCGAAGGACTGCTGAAGCGGTTGCCTGCGCACCTGGCCAAGGACGGCGTCACGGCGCTGGTGTTCAACTTCATCGACCAGCTGACCCACGGCCGAACCGAGAACTCGACCCTGTTCGAGGTCGCTCGTGACACACCCGCACTCCGCAATCTGACAAAAACCTGGTTCGAGCGGTCCCCCCTGTGGGATGCCCTGCGAGAGGCCGAGCGTCGTGGAGTTCCGGTGTTGCTCACGACAGATCACGGCTCGATCCATTGCCATACGCCCGCCACCGTCTTCGCCAAACGGGACACGACCTCGAACCTGCGCTACAAGTTCGGGGATGATCTTCGGGCCCAGGACCCCGATTCGGCATTGGTGGTGGACGACCTGCCGAGCTTCGGCTTACCCGCGCGCACTCCCGGAACCCGGCTGCTGCTGGCCACCGGCGACCGCTTCTTCGTCTACCCGACCAAGCTCCGAGAGTATCAGGCGCGCTACCGCGGGGCGTTTCTTCACGGTGGAGTGTCGCCCGAGGAGGTACTCCTGCCGATCGCCTTGCTGACGCCGCGCCAGGGATAGCGTGCGGACCGAGCTCCGACTCCTGCGGCTGGTCAGGCCGTACCGCGGCCTACTGGGTCTCGGACTCGTCACCACATTTCTAGCCTCACTGCTGGATGGCTTCACACTCGTCATCCTGATCCCCCTTCTCAAGCATTTGTTTGGTACGGCCGGCCAGCTTCGGACCGGATCCACCCGGCTCGAGGCGTTGGTGGACCGCATGGTCGAGCCCCTCGTCGCCGGAGCCACGCCGGGCCAGGCCGCCGGCCGATTAGTGGTACTCCTGGTCGTCGCGCTGGTGCTGAAGAACGCGCTGAGCTACGCCTCAGCCCAGATTTCGGTGCGAGCCCAGGAAGGACTGGTTCGCGACCTCCGCACCAAGCTCTTCTCCCACCTGCTGACGCTGGAGCTGGGCTTCTTCCAGCGGGTCAAGGCCGGCCAGCTCATTTCGGGAATGATCACCGAAGTGGATCAGACCAAGACGGTGATCACGGCGTCGCTGCTGTCACTCTTTCAGAATCTCATCGTCGTCGCCACGACGCTGGTGATCCTGAGCCAGATCTCACTGCGCCTCACCCTGCTCACGCTGGCGTTCGTACCTATCCTCGTGCTTGGACTCCAGGTGCTTCTCCGCCGGCTCCGGAGTCATGCGAGGGCGCGGGCGCAGGAGCGCGGGGAGATCACGGCGACCGTCTCGGAGCGGCTCGGGGCCATCCGGCTCATCAGGGCGTTTGGGGAAGAGAAGCGGGAGGCATCGGGCTTCGCGCGGCAGGCCGAGCGCTACCGCAAGCGGGTCATTCGCACTCAACGCTTCTCTTCGCTCACCAGCCCACTGACCGAAGTATTCGCCGGGTTCCTGGTGATCCTGATCATCTGGGCCGGAACCAAGCCGGGGCTGGTCGGGCTGGCAACACCGCTGGCGCCGCAGACCATCATCGTGTTCCTCATGGCGGCGCTGAAGCTTACGTCACCACTCAAGACCATCGCGTCGTTCCCTGCGACCATGGCGGTCACCCTGGCCAGCGCCGAGCGGGTGTTCGAGTTCCTCGATCAGCCGCCCACCGAGGTCGACCGGCCGGGCGAGGAGCCTGCGCGCTTCGAGCAGGACGTGGTATACGATCGGGTGTCGTTCCGGTACGGTGACGGCGACCTGGTGCTCAGGGAAGTGTCGTTCCGGTTGCCCCGCGGCAAGGTGGTCGCCCTCGTGGGCCCGTCCGGGGCAGGGAAAACCACCGCCGCGGATCTGCTCCCCCGGTTTCACGACCCTATCGGCGGCCAGATCCTCATGGATGGCGTCCCACTCACTCGGCTGACCCGGAGTTCGCTTCGGGCGCTGCTGGGAGTCGTCAGCCAGGACACGGTTCTGCTCAACGACACGGTCCACGTCAACATCGCCTACGGCTCGGCCGGCGCCACCCGGGACCAGGTCGAGGCCGCGGCCCGAGCCGCCAACGCGGCCGGGTTCATCGCCAGCCTGCCTGAGGGCTACGACACGCTGCTGGGGGAACGGGGCACCAGACTCTCCGGGGGCCAGCGCCAGCGGATCGCGATTGCCCGGGCGCTCCTCCGTGACCCGCCGATCCTATCCTGGATGAGGCGACCAG
>Ga0193723_1000130_pt1 | contig 25461 bp, 22 predicted proteins | sample H2m2metaG_FD_143042 | JGI IMG/M metagenome (GOLD analysis project Ga0193723, IMG submission 143042) | Soil microbial communities from a riparian zone of the East river system, Colorado, United States - H2m2 | ecosystem: Environmental > Terrestrial > Soil > Riparian zone | place: USA: East River...
AGTGGATAAAGATGATCGCTTGCTCGTTGGCGACTAACCCGGTGCCGTCAGATGCAAACACCACGTTGCGCGGAGTACCGCCGACAACCAGCGTCTTTACCGCTGCCCGTGAGACACGGTCCAGCACTCGCACCTCACCCGTCCCTGGCAGGAGGACGTACAGCTGGGTGCCGTCCGGCGTAAGGCCCAGGCCGTATCCGGCTGTCCCGAACGAGATCGAAGTGACTGCTCCAGAGGCGACGTTGACCACGTCCAGTCCACGGACCTCATTGGCCACGTACAGCTCAGTTCCATCCGGCGCCACCGCCAGACGCTGAGGCATTCCGCCCAGCGTATACGTGCGCGTTATCGTGTTGGTTACCGGGTCGACCGCTACCACCGTACCGGCGTCGCGCGAGCTTACGTATAGCACAGTTCCATCGGGGCTGAAGGCCAGCCCGTTGGCCGCGGCGCCCACCGGCAGCGTGGTGATAACCGCGTTGGTGGAGGCGTCCACCACGCACAGGGGGCCGTCGGCCGTGGTGACGTAGACCCGCTGCCCGTCCGGTGCGACGATCAGATTGAATCCGTCGCTTGCGAGTGGCACCGTTGTGGAGAGGGTGTTCGTCGCCACGTCGACGACCGCCAGACCCTGGCCAGTCTGAAGGGTGGCGTAGGCGGTCGTCCCGGCCGGGTTGAAGACGACGTGCGGCGGCGTAGACCCTACGATTACGCTGCTGGTAAAGCTCTTGGTTGAGAGATCGCCGCGGGCGAGGGTTGAACTACCGATCTGCGCCGCGTAGATCACTCCGGCCGCGGAGACCGCCACGCCATACGGGATGCCCTTCAGCGGCGCCGAGGCCACGATCGTCGGGGACGTTCCCTGACACGTGACGGTAAGTTGTGCGTCGGTTATGGCTCCCGAGGTCAAGGTAACCGAACGGGTCGTCCCGCCAGCCAGCGTGCAGGTACTCGCTATACCGCCGATGACCAGCTCGTGCGAGCCTACCGTGAGCCCCGTGAGCGCGACTGAGGCATTAGCGCCGATCGGAGCGGGGAAACCGCCGTCCAGGGAGTAGGTGTAGCCGTCAGGGTCGGGATCGCCGATGGTGACTGTGGTGATCTGAAGGGTTGCAGGGAAGGGGATCGCCACGCACGCGATTGCGAGCTGCACCTCCGTCGTATCTCCACTGCTCAGCGCGATGGAGCGCGTCAGTCCGCCGGCAAGTATACAGTTGCCGGCAACTCCATTGATAAGCAGTTGGTGCGTGCCGGCGTCGAGGCCGCCGACGGTTACACTTTCGTTCGGGCCCAGCGGAGCGGGCGGGTTGCCGTCCAGCGAGTATACGTAGCCGTCGTAGTCATGGTCTTGGCCGGTGGTTGTGACGCTCAGGCGCAGCCCCGCGGGAGCGTTGGGGCCAGTGTCGCACGCACCGAATAGCGAGGCAATGACGACCCAGGCGCTGAGCCGGGCGGCAACATCCAGGATCATACGCGGGCGCATGAGCTCCTCGGGTACTTTCAGGACCATGAGTGGGTTGATCTTCCGAAGTACGCATGATCCAGGCCGGGCCACCAGTGGGCCAGCTGTTTCCAAAGGCTTCACCGACGGGGTCTTGCTACAGCTCCGGCTCCAAGACATTGTGGGAAGCCGCGGTGCCCGACTTTGGGAAGAGTATCAACTGGATTAGCATACCCCCGGGCGGCGGAGCCACAGATACCGCTCAAAGCCTCCTCCGGTACACACGCTGCTGCTGCCACCTTGCCACAGTCGAACGCGATACGCATTATCGGGATGGCCGCGGCCTCGAGTGCAGCCTGAGGGAAACATCATCGGCCACCCGCCCACCCTGCGTCAGCGGACTCTCTTGAAGTCGTAGGGGTACTTCGTTGATGACCAGAATGAGGCATCGTCAAGGTTCGGCAGGTCAAGGCCAAAGGTCTGTCGGAGCATGGTACGCATGCCGTTCACTGGGCTGATCGAGTCGTACATCGAGCTCGGGGCACCCGGAAAATAGTAAGCGGAGAAGATATCAAGTCGTTCCCGTACCTTGTCCGATGGAGCGGCGTCTAGAGTCGGCAAACTCCGTCCCATTCGTCCGTGGCCGTGGTCAGCTAAGAGCAGAATTACGGGCGGTTCCCGGGAGCGACGCTGGAGTTGTTCCACCAGGCGCCCGACCTTAACATTGACGCAGGTCAGCTGTTCGATATAGGCCCGCTTTACTGCCACCGAGTCAAAACCATCATCCTGCCGAGGCCAGTATAGGGGCCGGTGAGTGCAGTCACTCCGGTACACGTATGGCTCATGGGGTACCGTCAGGTGTGCAAAAACAAGTTTGGGACCGCTGCTGTCAGCTAATCTCCCCAGCTGGTCGAATTTCCAATCGGTAAGCCTCACCGGTTCGGGCATGTAGGGGAATTCGAGCTTTCCCATACGCACGACGGCTTCCAGGATCGTCGTGCTGCGCCAAACGAAATAGAACTCAGGCTGGACGCGATCCGGGGGCGGGAGTAGCACATCCGCTATTCGGCTGCGCGCCGTGGCTCCGAAAGCGCTAGGGAAGAAGTAGTATCGATACCCGAGACTCTTGAAAAAACTCACCGTAGCATTGGTCTCGACGAGAGGGTAGGCAAGAGACCAGTCAGTGCTCTTCGCTCCGGGGTAAAGCCCAAGGTCGGCTAGATAACGCCAGTTAAGCAGCGAGGCGAGCGCCAGGAACGTGTGCTGGTAGTTGGAACGACTGAAGTGCGGGACAAAGAAGCCCTTGCTTTCGAGGCGGTGGAGGAAAGCTGAATCGTCATAATCGTAGTTGGCCATCAATGAATGGGAGCCTGTGTATTTATCGAGAATGATGATGTAGACATCAGGCTTTTTGCTGCTCAGGTGCAGCGGACCAGTTGGTAGGCTGGGGGTGGAGATCTTGGCGGGCGGAACGAGGAATCGCTGGAGAATTCCCGGAAGGGGAAGCAGAAACAGGATGGAGCAGAAAACATTGAGGTATCGGCAAGCGGGCATGAGAGATTTACGGGTCCGATGAATCAACAACGAGGCGATGGCGACAACAACGAGAACCGCCGGCAGCAGACGCGCGTCGCTCGCGTTATCGATGGCCATCCATATGCGGCCGTAGGCGTGAAATGCCACGATTCCGACAAGGGCGATGATTGCGCGCTTGCATTGGTCTCTGGTGATCATCGCTGCAAGAAGCAGGACGACTAGGCAGGCAACCAGCGAGAGCGTAGCCGGCAGGACCATGTGGCCCGGCATTACCCGCTCACCAGGATTGCCGCTGGTGAGGGCCAGCACTGGGTACACGCTCGCGAGCACCGGAAATATGAGGAACGGACGCTGATTCATGAGAATGGGAATTGTGTCTTGAGGGGTGCCCTTGAATGTACCCTCACACGCTCCATTCGTAAGAACCCGCACTTTCGAAGGACGCGCCATCGAATTAGGGTTCCCGCGAGCTTGCGGCGTTCACAGCAGCCTGTGGGGCAGGGCAGGCTCCAGGTTGACTTGACATGACGTTCTTAATCTATTGCAACACCACAACTTGCCCCCGTAGCTCAGATGGATAGAGCAGCAGTTTCCTAAACTGTTGGCCGCGTGTTCGAGTCACGCCGGGGGCATGGCTTCGGCCCGGACGGCCGCAACGGTTCTTCATCCACCCCATAGTTGGATCGACATGGCGACGACCGTGGAAGCGACAACCCCAGCAAAGGTACCGCCGCCGGGCACAACAACTCCCTGGTACCGGGATCGCCGGCGCCAGCTGGTAGCGGCGATTGCGGTGGCCGCCGCCGCCGCGATCGTCGGCTGGTTCTTGCTGGCAAGCGGTACGCGGAAGGAGCAGTTTGCCGCCCGGAGCCTGAACCAGGCCCAGGCCGCCGCCGAGGCCGGCAATCTGCCGCTCGCCTCGAGCGAGCTTCAGCGGCTCATCACAACCTATAAGGGGACTGATGCGGCTAGTGAAGCCATGCTCACCCTCAATCAGGTTCGGATGGTCAACGGCCAAAGCGAGCTCGCTGCCGTTGGATTGCGAGAGTTCCTGGCCGCCAAGCCGGCCCCGAAGTACGTGGCGCCCGCCTACGGCCTCCTGGGTGCCGCCCTCGAGAACTCCAAGCGGTGGGCCGAAGCCGCGGACGCGTATAATCAGGCCTCGACCTCGGCAGAGGTCGAGTATCTCAAGGCCAACTATCTGGTGGACGCGGGCCGGGCGTATCGGGAAGCGGGTAAGCCCCAGGAGGCGGAACGGGCATACCGGACCATCCTGGAGAAGTTCCCGAAATCGGCGAGCTTCACCGAGGCCCAGGTGCGGCTGGCGGAGCTGACTCAGGGGAAGATGTAGCAGCCAACGGGATCGGGCACGCACCGGCACGAGAAAGGGGGGCCATGAAGGACGTGGCCCTCTTCTTATGGGGCTGAAAATGAACGTCGTATAAGATATGTTATGTTAAGTAACCTTGGGGAAAACTGTGGAGAAGTGTGGAGTGGGCTGTGCCTGTTCTATGTAAGTGATTGAAGTACAGAGAATTACGTTGGCTTCCTAGATGCCTTCCCACACCCCTCGAAAGATCAGCCGACCCTGGCCCCCCAGCCAGACCCCCGTCGCTTGTGGGCCAGCCAGCTCGGCCCGAACGGTGAGCTCCAGGCCTCCCCTGCTCTGGAAGCTCAGGGGAAGCCGGGCTTCTCCGCGAGATGCCAAGGCCAAAGCGGCTGCCACCGTGCCGGTGCCGCAGGCGAGGGTCTCGCTCTCGACACCGCGCTCGTAGGTTCGAATCAACCAGGAGCCTTCGGCGGGAGCCACGAAATTGACGTTGGCGCCCTCCGGCCCCACACTGGCATGGGATCGAAGCAACCGGCCCCGGCCGGCCACATCGACCGCTTCGATGTCGTCCACTCGGATCACCAGATGAGGTACCCCCACGCTACCCATCGAGAGCCACTGTTCGCCCGCCACCGCCGCGATCCCGCCGTGTTCGCGCGGCAGATCCACATCGGGAAGATTGATCTCCGCCCCATCCCCGATAAACCCAGCTCTGACCCGCACCACCCCCGCGTCGGTCAGCAGACAGAACTCGCCGGCCGGCACGAACTCGAGTGCCACGGCCAGCCTTCCACAGCAGAGAGCGGCGTTGCCGCAGAGCGCTCCGTGCGACCCGTCCGCGTTCCAGTAGGCCATACGCACGGAGTCCGCCGTTGCCGGTGTGAGAATGACGAACCCGTCGGCGCCGACCCCGCTCCGGCGGTCACAGATCGCTCTTATCTGGGCTGCTGGCCAGCGGCCGGCGTCGGTAAAGCGTCCGTCGAGCACGACGAAGTCGTTGCCCGAGCCGCTCATCTTGTAGACGAGGGTCCCCCTCATAGGCGCCCGATCAGGGACTGAAGCCGGAGCCACCAGACCATCCAGATCGCCTCCCGAACAATGCGCTTGTTCATTTTGCTCTGCCCCTCGACCCGATCGGTGAATACGATGGGGACCTCCACCAACCGGAACCCCTTCTTCCAGGCCCGGAAGCTCATTTCGATCTGAAAGGCGTAACCATTGGACCTCACCTTCTCGAAATCGATGGCTTCGAGCACCTCGCGGCGAAAACACTTGAAGCCGCCGGTCGAATCAGCCAGCGGAAGACCGGTGATCCAGCGGGCGTATTGGTTGGCACCGATGGAAAGCAGGAGCCGGGAGATCGGCCAGTTGATGACGTTCACCACCCCGGCGCGGTAGCGCGACCCAATCACCAGATCGGCGTCGGCCGCCGCGCGGACGAAGTTGCCCAGGAATTTCGGATCGTGGGAGAAGTCCGCGTCCATCTCGAAGATCAGATCATACCGGTTGTCCAGCGCCCACTGGAAGCCGGCCAGGTAGGCCTTCCCCAGGCCCGACTTGGTGGGCCGGTGCAGGACGTGCACCCGTGCCGTGGAGGCGGCAATCTCATCGGCCAGCTGGCCGGTGCCGTCAGGCGAGTTGTCGTCTACGACCAGGACATCGATCCGGGGGTCCTGCTGGAGAATGGCAGGCACCACCAGCGGCAGATTGACCCGCTCGTTGTATGTCGGCACGACCACGAGGAGACGATCAGCCACGTCGGCGAAGGCTCGAGAGCGCCGCCACGGCAGTCACCAGGAGCACGATGGTCCAGGTGGCCGCGGTAACCATCGCGGTGAACTGAACGATCCTGGGCCGGTAGCGCAGGACGACCCGATGCTCGCCGCTGCTGGTCAACGGCACGGCCATCAAGGCAACGTTCGCCCGGAGCACGGGCGCGGGAACGCCATCGATCTCCGCCCGCCACGAGCCATGATACGTACGACTTATGGTCAGCAGTGCGGGTCCCGTGGTGCGAGCTCGCACCGCCAGAGTGTCATCCCCGTTCCCTTCAATGACCGCAGTCCCGGTCCCTCCCCCATGCCCGATTGACGGCACCGCCTCTTCCAGCAGAGTGGTTCTGGCCGGATCGAAGGTGGGCGACCAGAGGAGCGCAATCTGACGGGCGGAGTCCGGTTCGACCTGCACCTCCGGCACCACCGCAGCGCCAGGCACCGCGCTTTCGTTGAGGTAGACCGCAACCCGTTGATCAGCGCCCAGGAGTTTGAGACCGGGGAGCTCCACCTGGCCCGGCAAGAGGACGTACCTCGCGGCCAGTGCCCGGAGCGCCGCACTGTTGAGAAAGCTAAGCCAGTATTGCTCCTGCTCAGCCGCGGTGCGGGCCCCCTGGCGCACGTCGTAGCGAGTGAGCGCGTTATACCAGCGAAGCTGATTACCATGGTAGCCGAACACTTCGGGAACCCCATAAGTCGCCAGAAAACCCTCGGGATACACTCCGCCGACAGTGAGCACCCGCTCACCGGGAACCAGCCGCGCCCGTAGCGCCTCGATGCCCTGATCCGGTGGGAAGAAATCATCGTACCGAACGACCTGAATGTAGCGGTTGTCCACTCGAAGCAGGTCGATAGCGGTCAAGCTCGTCAGGATCATCACCACATGCAGTGCTCGAAGCTTACCCCGATTCCACAGGAGTACCGCGCCCCATGCGAGCCCGCAGATGATCGCCACGCTGAGCGCACCCTCCACGATTCGCGGGAGGTTGGCCGCGAAGGCTTGCGCTCGCTGGCCTCCCTCTGCGGCGCCGAAGACAGAAGTCCAGCTGCTGTACAGCCCCTGCCCCCCTCCTAATGCCAGGAGGGCGATCAACAGCGCCGCAACACCGGCGGCCGCGAGAGCGGTCGACAGCGCACGGCGGGCGCGCGAATCTGCCTCGGACAGCACCCGGTCCAACAGCAGCGCGGCCAAAAGGGTGAGACTCGCGATGGCTACGAAGGTCGCGAGACTCGGAGCCCGAAAATTCTTGAGGCCCGGCACCAACGAGTACAACAGCCGGAAGACCGGGGTGCCGGCGCCGAGCGCGTACAGGAGCGCGATCGTGGCCAACGCCCCCAGACCCCAGCGCCGGCGGTCGCCTTTGAGGCCCACCAGGGCTGCGATGCCCAGCACAAACACCAATGCCCCGCCGTATTCGGAGTTGTGCTTGAAGGGGTTCTTACCCCAGTACGTCTCCGATTGCGCGTCGGTGCCGCTGAAATCAGGAATGAACAGCGAAAGCGCCTCCTCGGCGTGGAGCGACCAGCTGGCCGAGTACTCGAACCCACGGCCGGGGCCGGCCCGGGGCGAATCTTCCCGCAAGTACCGGTACATGGGAAACAGCGTAATGGCTGCCACACCGATCGCGGTGAGCCCAGCGAGCATGCCGCCTGCGAGCCCAGTGGCGAGGAGAGCTCCCCCTTTGCGGCGGCGGGTGAACAGGCTGCCGAGCGCGTACGCCAAGAGGGCGATATAGGCGTAGTATGCGAGCTGCGGGTGGGCTACGACCATGAGGCCGGCCACCGCGCCCAGCCAGACGAACCGGAGCCATGATCGCCGGTCGAGCGCGGTCACCAGGAGCCACAACGCTGCCGGGAACAGCGCCGTGACGTACATCTTGCCGTCCTGCCCGCCCCAGACCAGGCTCACGAGGTTGGCGGACAGGAGGTACGCCGAACCGGCGAACAGGGCCACCCACCGGCTCACCCCGAACGCCCGGGCCGCCAGATACATGAACACGCCGGCAAGGTAGACGTGAAGGATGAGCTTCCAGGCAAGCGCGCTCGGCATGGGCAAGAGCAGGTGCAGGACCGAGGCGGGATAGAGGATATCGCCACTCCCCGCTTCAATCGTGGGCACACCGCCGAAGAGATACGGATTCCAGAGCGGCAGCCGGCCAAGGGCCTTGAAGTGCTCGACAAAGAAGGAGCGAAACATGATGCCGGCCGCGATGGTATCCTGCCCCAGCAGCATCGATCCGGGTCCGCTCACCAGATAGTTGCGGAACAGGAGCAGCGTCAGAACGCCCATGACGACGAATGGCAACCACCGGGGCATCTGGTCTAAGGCAGATGGAGACTCAGGATGGGACACGCACCTGCCTCCGGCGAAAGACGAGGAATGGAACGGCCGCGCCCAGCTCAGCGACCGTCAACAACAGTCGCGAGGCTAATGCCAGCGACGTAGCCGCGCCAACACCGAGCGGTTTCTGCAGCATGAGGATAAAGAGGCCTTCCCGTACGCCGATACCGCCTGGGGCAAACAGAGCGAGGAATCCAGCCAGGTACGAGGCCGTAAATACGGCGATCGCCAGGCGGAGGCCGAGACCAGAGCTGGGCAGCAGCCCGCGACTGAGGAGCCACAAGGCAAGGCCATAGCCCAGCCACGCAACGATATTCGTCGCGATCCCCACGACGATACCCCTGCCCGTAGGCTGGCGCTCGCCCGCTGCGTGGGGGGCCGCCAGTCGCAGCAGGCGGCGCAGGAAAGCCGGCCAAAGCAGCAGCCCCACCGAAATGATGGCACCCGCGACCAGCAGCATGAGAACGGCCCCGGCACCTCGGTGAGCCGACTCGATGTCGTGAGCCCCAGCCAGTCCTGCGACTGCCGCTCCGGTCCCGATTGCGAGCACCTGCATTACCACGGCCGAGCCGGTGGCCGCCCAGGGAGCGACGCCCGCCCGTTGTGCCAACAAGGCCATGCCCGCGACGGCCCACACCTTTCCCGGGATATACTTGCCGAGACTGGACAGAATCCAAATCCGAGCAGCGGTCCACCCGTCCAGCCGCTGGCTCCAACCGCTCAGCATGCTGCGCCACCCGAGAATCAGCAGCGCGTACATCAGCCAGGTGAGCAGGAGGCTGAGCACGAGCCAGCCGGGCCGGAGCTGCCACTCGAGCGGTTGTGAGCGCAGCTGATCCCAGTTCCGAGCGAGCGTCCGGATCGCGAACCCGACGATCGCGAGACCCGCCAGCGCCTGGGCCACTCGGACCCAGCCGCTACGCACTCAAGACCTCGCGGTACCAGCCGTGACAGACTTCTGCCACGTGATCCGGCGCGAGCCGGGCCCGCCAGGATTCGCCGACCAAGCGGGCCATCTCACGCCGATCCGGATCCTGCAGGATGCTCAGGATTGCGTCGCTCATGGCGGGCGCCGAAGGAAGCGTGAGTCGCCCGGCTCCCGTTTCCGGCACGATATCGAGGACGCCCCCACCGTCCCAGCAAGCGACGACCGGTACTCCGGCCATCAGTGCCTCCGCCGCGGCCAATCCGAACCCTTCTTCCCGAGCGGGAAAGATCATGATATCGGCCCGAGCGAGATAGTCCGGCACCGCCGCACTGTCGACGTTTCCGGCAAAGCTCACGAACTCGGAGAGACCCAGCTGGGCGACGTGTTGCTCGAGGACGGACCGCTCGGGGCCGTCGCCCACAATAGTGAGCGGAAGGTTGTGGCCGCAGGAGACGAGGGTAGCCACCGCATCGATGGCGAGGCGTACCCGCTTCTGGGGAGTAAGCCGGGCGATCACTACGGCTCCTCCCCCGCCCCGGCTCCAGGGAAAGTTGCTGCTCCTGATCGGCATCGGCTGGATATGCGAGGGGGGAACGTGGCGTCCGGTGCTGTTCTGCACCCACGCGGCGAGCTCGCGGGATACGGCGGTAACCACCTGCGCGCGGCGGAAGACGGGGCGGGCCAGCCGGCGGGCGATGCGCGAGCGCCGGAGCAGCGCTGCGTCGGTGCCGTGCACGGTGAGCACGCTGGGTGCGCCCGGTGGAAGGGCGAGCCCGGCGGGCACCCACCAGTGAGCGTGAAGGAGATCGGCGCCGGCCTCGAGCTCCTCGCGAGCCGCGCGGCGGAGCGCCCGCCAGAGGCCCACCAGCGCCGCCCACCCGCCGGGGCGGCGCAATGCGGTCAGCATGGTGCCGCGATAGGCGAGCACCTCGGAGTCGGCCGAGGCGTAGCGAACCCGGCGAACCGGCACGCCGTCCACGACGGTCGCGCCCCCCTGCCCCGCGTCACTCGGCGCCACGACGCGTACGTCGACACCCCGGCGGACCAGGGCAGACGCCAGCGTCCCGAGAAAGGATCCCGAAAGATCACCTGGCCAACGGGGAAAGTTATGGGTCAGGAAGACGACCCTCACCGATCAATCCCTGACGTCGGGCTTCTCGAGCCGGGCCAGATCTCGGGCGATCTCGCGGGTCTCCTCCCGCATCCCGGCGATGATCTCGCCCAGAAAGCCGAATCCGAACAGGACAATGCCGCTGATCACCATCATCTCGACCAGATTCAACAATGGGCGGAGGCCGATGCCGTAGCCAAAACGCAGCACCAGGGCGGCAATGCCGGCGAGGAAACCGATGACGAAGAGAATGGCGCCACCGACGCCGAAGAAGAGCATTGGCTTGCGACCGAACCGGAGCTGGAACCAGACCGAGATCAGGTCAAACAGTCCGATCGGGATGCGTTTCCAGTTGAACTTCGAGGTACCGGCCCGGCGGGGATAGAGAGGAACCGGCAGCGAGGTAAGGCGGTACCCATCCGCGGCCGCGATCACCACCATATAGCGATGCCAGTCGGGACGCAGCGGGACGCCGAGCATGACCTCACGGCGGTAGGCCTTGACCGAATTCAGGTCCGTCACCCGCACGCCGAACAACCAGCGTGACAGGCCGTTGTAGACACTCGAGACGAACGCCTTCTCGTACTTGCCCTTTTTGGTGCCGGTGACGATGTCGGCCCGGCCCTGCAGGATAGGGGCGACCAGGCCGGGAATATCCTCCGGCAGATACTGGAGGTCGGCCGGGTAAAAGACGAAGACGTCCCCGCGAGCTACGTCGCCGGCGGACCGCAGCGAATCGGCAATCCCGCGCTGGCGGCGGTGGGTCACGACCGCCAGGAAGGGATACTGGCGCCCCAGCTCGCGGAGCACCCGATCGGTGCCGTCCCGCGAGCCATCATTGACGACGATCACTTCGAAGGAGAATCCGGCAGGGCCGAGCGCCTGGGCGCAACGCTGGAGGAACTCCGGGAGATTGTCCGCCTCGTCCTTGGCCGGGACGAGTACGCTCACATCCAGCGTCTCGACCGGAGCTACGGTCATACCCGTTTCCGCATTCGGGCCGGAAGGATGCCGAGCTGATCGCGGTACTTGGCGACCGTGCGGCGGGCGATCTGGATCCCCTGCTCCTGGAAGAGGTGGACGATCTGCTGGTCGGTGAGCGGCTTCGCGCTGTTCTCCTCGCCGACCATCTTCTCCAGCTTGGCCCGGATGGAGCGGGCGCTGGCGTCCTCGCCGGATGAGGTCGAGAGCGCGCTGGAGAAGAAGAACTTGAGCGGGAGCACGCCGCGCGGGGTCTGGACGTATTTCTCGTTGGTCACCCGGCTGACGGTGGACTCGTGCATGTTGATCACTTCGGCCACTTCGCGCAGCGTGAGTGGCTTGAGGTACTCGATGCCCTTCTCGAAGAAGTCACGCTGCCGGTCGACGATGAAGTTCATCACCTTCAGCATGGTCTGCCGCCGCTGCTCGATCGCCTGAATCATCCAGTTCGCGCTGTTCATCTTGGAGGCAATGAACTCACGGTTCTCCGGCGTCATCTTCTTCTTATCCCGCGCAATCTCCTGATACGAGCGGCTCAGGCGCAGGCGAGGCATCCCGGTGTCGTTGAGAAAAACGTGGTACCGCACGCCGATCTTTTCCACGATCAGGTCGGGGATGATGTAGCCGTCGGTCTGCTCGGAATAGCGGAGACCGGGCTTGGGATCGAGCCGGGAGAGCTGGTCGGCCGCGGCCTGCACCGCCACCGGCTCGACCCCAAAGCGCTTGGCCAGGTCGTTCCAGCGGTGGGCGATCAGATCGGGGAAGGCCTCGGACACTAGCCGGTAGGTGAGCGAGGCCGTATCGGCCAGTTCGACCAGCTGAATGAGGAGGCATTCCCGGAGGTCACGCGCACCGATGCCGGAGGGATCCAGGCGCTGGATGACAGTGAGCATCTCCTCGGCTTCTTGGATGGTGTAGAAGGGCGGAGAGGATGGAGAGGACGGAGAGGTCTCCGCGACAGCAGGTGCCGAAGGCGCCGAGCCGTCGAAGTCGTCCAGCTCTCCGTCCTCTCCGTCTTCTCCGCGCCCCTGAACATGCCCCGCCATGAGCTGATTTACCGAGCCGAGGATCTCCTCCAGCGAGGCAGCGAGGTAGCCCTCCTCGTTGATATTGCCCAGAAACTCTTCGGCCAGCAGCAGCTGCCGGGGAGTGAGGGTCAGCATCTGGAGCTGCTCCCGGAGGTGATCGATCAGATTCCGGGTCTCGACGGTGACCGGCTCGTTGTACTCGAGCTGCTCGTATTGTTCCCGGGTGCCTCCCACCTCGAAGCCGTTGAGCAGGATCTCCTCCCAATCGACCTCGTCCTGCTTCTCCTTCTGCTTCTCCTGCTGCTTCTCCTGCTCGGCCGTGAGCGGCTCCGCCGTCTCTTCTTCCGGCTCGAGCAGCTCGAGGAAAGGATTGGCCAGCAGCTCCTGTTTGAGGTGCTGCTGCAGGTCCATCATGGGCATGTAGAGCATGTCCATGGCCTGGTACAGCCGGGGATTGACCCGAAGCTCCTGCCGGAGGCTGGTATGCTGGGAGAGACCGGTCCTCATGCCACTGCCTCGAGGCGGGCACGAAGTCGCGCGGTCAACGTGGGTCCGAGATAGAGCTGGGCGACCCGGTCGTCGTACACCAGATCGCGCACCGTACCGGCGGCCTGCACTTTGCCTTCGAACATGATGTAAGCCCGATCTACGATGTCGAGGGTTTGCTCCACGTTATGGTCCGTAATCAGCACGCCGATGCCCCGGTGCCGCAGTCCGGCGACTATGGTCTGGATATCGTGCACGGCGATCGGGTCGACGCCGGCGAACGGCTCATCCAGCAGCATGAACTTCGGGTCCGACACAAGCGCGCGAGTGATCTCCAGTCGCCGGCGCTCGCCTCCGCTCAGGGAGTAGGCCTTGCTCTTCCGCAGGTGCTTGATCGACAGCTCGTCCAGCATGCGGTCCAGCTGGCGGTAGCGTTCTTCCCGGCCGAGGGGCCGGGTTTCCAGGATCGCCAGAATGTTCTCCTCGACGGTCATCCTTCGGAAGATGGACGGTTCCTGCGCGAGGTAGCCGATGCCGCTGCGCGCCCGTTGGTACATGGGAGAATCGGTCAACTCGTGCCCGTCCAGCAGAACCCGCCCCTTGTCGGGACGGATGAGGCCCGTAATAAGGTAGAAGGTCGTGGTCTTTCCCGCCCCGTTGGGCCCGAGGAGCCCGACGATTTCCCCCTGCTCGACCCGGACGCTCACCTGGTCTACTACGGTGCGTCCCTTGAAGCTCTTCGAGAGCTCCAGCCCTTCCAGCAGGCTGGCCTTGGTCCGGCGGCGGGTGAACGACTTCGCCCGCAGCACCGCCCGGCGGGCCGAGCCGAGCAAGGCGTCGTAGACGGTTTGCCGCTCTTCTTTGCCCGGTCCCCACCAGGCCACCCTGGGCTTTATGGTCTGCCAGTAGCCCGGGGAAGTGTCGAGAATCCATCCCTCGGTCGTGAGTCGCGGCAGTACCGACTGCGTCAGGTAGCCGCGCACGTCGTCACCGGAGATTTCCTGATCGCCGTCACCCTGGTAACAGGCGAGGTAGGCCTCACGGTAGCCCAGCACCAGATCGGAGAATGCGATGCTGTCCGACGGCCCGGCAGCACGGACGATGGCCGCCAGCGCGATGGGCACCGAAGGGTCCCGATCGCCGAGCGCGGCAACCCATTCGGGAGCGGCCGGCGCCGTCACCGGGAGCCTCGGGGCCGCGAGAGCGAATCCGGGCGAGCCTTGGTCGAATCCTCCGCCTTCGCGTCGGTCGCCTCGAGCTGGATTCCGTCGACTTGTCCTCGAATGTCCACCCGGTCCACGCCGGTGCGTACGCCCGTTTTCATTGTCATGACAATCACGTCGCCCCTGGCATAGTTGACCGACGGCCGATCCGGATACTTCGTGCTGGGGTCGATGTGATACGACTGCGCGCCTTTCCGGGCTGTGATCCGGCTCAGGGCCGAGCGTTTGGTGCCGGCGGAATCCCGTTGCACGAACTGAGCGACAACGGTATCGCCCCGCATCCAGTCGCGCTGCTTGCTGGCCGCGTCGATCGTCCCACCGAGCCAGGCGGTTCCGAAGCCGCGGACTTCCTTGAGCTGCTGCGCCGGCGTGTCCAGCGCCAGAGAATCGGCTCGCATGGCGTACGACGGGGAGTTGGCATAGGGACGTGTTGAATCGCCCCACGCGAGCGTTTGCTCCAGTTTGCGATTGTTGAGGTCGAGGCCGATCGTATCGGCCACCAGATCCCACTCCTTGCTGATGGCGTGCCCCGCGCCCTTGGCGGTCACGTAGGTCACTTCCCGACGGTCCAGCTTGAGGTCGAGCCTGCGGCCTGCAACGCTGAAGCTGTCCCGGCCCAGCCCACGCATCACCGGATTGCTCCCAGTCAGGGTGCCGTCGCTTCCCTTCCCCGTGTCGAGCCGGAGCGAGTCACCCCGGGCGGCGAAGTCGCTCCGATCGATGGTGACCTTCCCGCCCGCCCACAGCCGGTCGCTGCCCTTGAAGCGGACCCGATCGGCGACGATCACGTAGGGCTCCGTCACCCGCGAGCCCGAGTCGGCGCTGGCGTATTGAATGCGGGGCCGACCCGTCGCGTACATCTCCAGGGTATCCCGCACGCCCTTCACCACCCGGAAGTAGTCCAGCGCCGGGCCGGTGAGGGTCGACCCGGTCTTGAGGTTACGGGTGTTGACACTCCCCCGTGCCTCCCACTTCTCGCCGGCCTTGTAGTAGGTGCCGTAGTCGGCATCCATCGTGAGGGTCGAATCGCGATATTTCACGTTGCCGATGAAGCGGACCAGGTTTCCGCCGTAGGCAGCGACGCTGTCGCTCTGCATGGTGATCTGCGAGCCCCGGCAGCTCAGACGGACGTTGCCTCCGGCAAAGTAGTTGGTGCCCTGGGGCGTCTCGACCACGCTGCCTTGCCGCTCGACGTTGTTGATCTGAAAGACACAGCGGTCGGACTGGCCGTATGTGGGTCTCACCCAGCCTACGAGGAGCAAGACGGCCAGTCCGAGCGGGGCAGCGGGGCGGCGGGGCGGCGGGGCAGTAAAAGCACACCACGGCCAAGTGATTCTGCGGACTGGACCGCCCCGCCGCTCCGCTGCCCCGCTGCCCCGCCTACTCATTGTCCCGGCAGCAACATGCCGTTGCCCGTCACGCCCCGCGGACGATCGGTCACGACATTCTTGAAGTCGGGATCGGAGCGGAAGCTGTTGCCCTCGAGGTGCTCCTCGCCCCGGTCGAAGGTAAAGTGCCGGTCGGTCAGGATGGTGTTCGTCGCGTTGTCATACTTGAGCACCTCCGTGGCCAGGCGGCGGCCATCGGGTGATACCACGACCACTTTGCCCGAGGCCTGCATCGATCCATCCTGCCATTTGTAGGTGCCCCGCTTTGCGGTCAGGGTCGAGCTCTCCGCCCCTTTGACATCGAAGAACACAACCTTGAGGTTGTGCAGCTCGTTCATTTGAGTGGGGTCGTAGAAGAACGCGGTGTCCGCCTCCACCCGGCTGCGCAGAATCCCGTTATGGGTGACATAGTGGGAGAACCCCTCCAGCACCTGGTCCGCACTGTCGGAGGCCTGAACCGTCGTGGTCGGGCGCACCCCGGTGTCCTCGCACGCGGCGAGTGCTCCCACCACCAACATGAGAACCACGAATGGGCCGCCTGCCCCGCTGCCCCCCTGCCCCGCTGCCCGTTTCACACCACCTCCACGACTTGGTCGGCGAAGTAGCGTTCGAGAATGTCCGCCCACTCGCCCCGCGCCCTGAGAAGTAGCTCGATCACCTCGCGGACCGCGCCGTGCCCACCCGACGCCCGGGTCACGTACGCCGCGACTGCCTTTACGTCGGCTACCGCATTGGCAACGGCGATCGGCAACCCCACGCGCCGGAGGACTGGAAGATCGGCGAGATCGTCGCCCACGAAGGCCACTTCCTCCCAACCGATCCCGCGCCGCGTCAGCAGCTCGTCGAATGCCGCCAGCTTGCGGGGCCCGGGCACCTGAAGCAGCTCCGCCACCCGGAGCTCGGCCGCCCGCAGTGCAGTTGCTTCGGAGCTTCGACCGCTGACCCAGACGACCGGGAGGCCCGCGGTCCGGAGAAGAATCATTCCCAGTCCGTCCTGGATGTCGAAGCGCTTGAGCTCGACACGAGCTCCGGCCACCGGCCCGATGAAGACGCCATTGTCGGTCAGCACACCGTCCACGTCGAGGCCGAGCAGCCGGACCCGCCGGGCGGCAGCAGGGTCGATACTGCTCATACCCGCGCCCTGCCCCAGACGTCGAGTGTCTGGCCCACCAGATCGGCCAGCCGGTCTAGGGGCCACTGGGTGGCCGCATCGCTCAGGGCTCGCGAAGGATCGGGATGGGTCTCGATAAAGAACCCGTCGGCACCGGCAGCGGCGGCGGCGGCGAGCAGCGGCGGAATGAACTCCCGCTGGCCACCGCTGGCTCCGGACTCGCCCTGGCCCGGCTGCTGTACGGCGTGGGTAGCGTCGAAGATCACCGGAGCGCCGGTGGCCTCACGCAAACGGGTGAAATTCCGCATGTCCACCACCAGATCTCCGTACCCGAAGAAGGTGCCCCGCTCGGTCACGGCGACCTCTGGCGCCCCGGCGCTCCGAACCTTCTCCACGGCGCCGCGCATGCCTTCGGCCTGCATCCACTGCCCCTTTTTCACGTTGACCGGCCTCCCGGTGCGCCCCGCCGCAACCAGGAGGTCAGTCTGCCGGCACAGGAAAGCCGGAATCTGGAGGACGTCGGCCACCTCGCCTACTGGAGCCGCCTGGTCAACGTCATGGATGTCGGTGAGGATCGGCAGACCGCTGGTGGCACGCGCCCGTTCCAGCGCACGAAGGCCCTCCTCCATTCCCGGGCCCCGGCTGGCGCCGAGCCGCGCTCGGTTGGCCTTGTCGAAACTGGCTTTGAGGCAGACCGGAATGCCGAGGTCGTGCTCGAGACGAGCGAGCACCTCAGCCACTCTGGGCAGCACGTCGCCGGGCTCGATGACACAGGGCCCGGCGATGAGAAACGGTGTGCGCCCGAAGGACCACGCCATCAGCGCGTACTCCGGGCCAGCTCCTCGGCCGCAGCACGTGCCGGAGCGGCAGCCCGGCGGCGCAGGGCCGCCGCGATGAAGCCCGCAAACAGCGGATGGGGCCGGGTGGGCCGCGACTTGAGCTCGGGATGGAATTGGCAGCCGATGAACCACACATGATCGGGCAGCTCGATCACCTCGACGAGGCCTCCGTCGGGAGATTGCCCGGAGAGCCGCAGTCCATACTCCGCCAGCACGTCCCGGTATGCATTGCTGACTTCCCAACGGTGGCGGTGGCGCTCGCTGATTTCGTTGGTCCCATAGGCCTGGGCTACCCGGGAGCCGGGCCTGAGCCGCGCGGTATAGGCGCCGAGCCGCATGGTGCCGCCAAGGTCCGACACGTCACGCTGGGAATGCATGAGCGAGATGACCGGTGTCTCGCAGTTGGGCTCGAATTCGGTGCTGTTGGGGTCGGGGAGGCGGCAGACGTTGCGGGCGAACTCGATGATGGCGACCTGAAGACCGAGACAGATGCCGAAGAACGGGAGATCGTTCTCCCGGGCCCATCGAATGGCCTCGAGCATGCCGCCGATGCCTCGCTCGCCGAAGCCGCCGGGAATCAGCAGGCCATCGTAGCCGCCCAGCAACCGACCGGCAGCGGCCTGATCGGTGAACTGGTCGCTTGCGATCCACTCGATGTCCACCTTGGCATCGCTCGGGATGCCACCGTGAATCAGCGCTTCCTGGACCGACTTGTAGGCGTCACGCAGATCGGTGTACTTGCCGACCACGGCGATCCGGACCCGCTCCTTGGGATGCAGGATCCGGTCGGTAATGGTCTTCCACTCGGTGAGATCGGGCTCTTTCGTCTCCAGCCGGAGCCGCTGGCACACCTCACGATCCAGCCCCTGGTCGAAGAACCGAACCGGAATCTCATAAATCGACCTGACGTCAGGACTCTCGATCACGCAGGCGAAGTCCACGTTGCAGAACAGCGCGATCTTTCGCTTGATCTCGGCGGCGAGCGGCTGCTCGCTCCGGCAGATCAGGATGTCAGGCTGGATTCCGATCTCCATCAAATCGCGAACGGAGTGCTGGGTCGGCTTGGTCTTGAGCTCGCCGGCGGCCGCGATGTAGGGCACCAGCGTGAGGTGGATGAAGAGCGCGTTGTCCCGGCCGATTTCCTGGCGGAACTGCCGGATCGCCTCGAGGAACGGCAGCGATTCGATGTCGCCGACCGTGCCGCCGATCTCGGTGATGACCACGTCATGGCCCGGAGCGGGACGCCGGATGGCGCTCTTGATCTCGTCGGTGATGTGGGGGATCACCTGCACGGTCGAGCCGAGATATTCGCCGCGGCGCTCCTTGTTGATCACCGTCTGGTAGATCCGGCCGGTGGTGATGTTGTTCTGGCGCGACAGCGACCGGTCGATGAAGCGCTCGTAATGACCCAGGTCGAGGTCGGTCTCGGCGCCGTCGTCGGTCACGAAGACCTCGCCGTGCTGAAACGGCGACATCGTCCCGGGGTCCACGTTGATGTAGGGGTCGAACTTCTGCATGGTGACGCTCAGTCCACGTTCGACGAGCAGCCGTCCAAGAGAAGCGGCGGCGATGCCCTTCCCCAGTGAGGACACGACGCCGCCGGTCACGAAGATGTATTTGGTCGTGTGTGGACCCGTCATCAGCCCTGTCCTTGGTAAGCGTGCCAGTGGGCTTCCGCCCGTCGAAGATCTTCGGCCGTGTCCACGCCGGGGAGCGCCGGCTCACTCAGCCGCGCCACCCCGATGCGTATGCCATCATGCAGCGCGCGCAGCTGCTCGAGTCGTTCGGCCTGCTCCGCCGGACTCGGGGCCAGGGCCACCCAGCGGACGAGCGCGCCGCGGGTGCACGCGTAAATCCCAATATGCTGCCAGTACAGGCCATCACTTGGGTCGTCGGGCTCGCGGAGATAGGGGATGGGCGCCCGCGAGAAATACAGCGCGCGGCCTCGAGCATCGGTTACGACCTTTACCCGGCTTGGGTCGCCCGCCAGCGCCCGGTCCAGCGGAGCCGCTGCCGTGCCGATCTCGTCGCCCTGCTCCACCCGGCCCAGCGCACCCGCGAGAGCCTCGCGTGAAAGGAACGGCTCGTCGCCCTGGATGTTCACGATCGTGTCGAAGGCGGCGAACTCGGCTCTTCCCGCGACCTCCGCCACCCGATCGGTGCCGGTCGCGTGGGACGCTGAAGTAAGGACAGCACGAATCCCCGAATCTTCGGCGACCCGGGCCACCTTCTCCGAGTCGGTGGCAACCACGAGCTGACCGACCAGACCATGGTCCAGTACACGCTCGATGACCCGGGTGATGAGTGGCTCACCTGCCAGCGGCTGAAGCGGTTTGTTGGGGAGGCGGGTCGAGCCGAGACGAGCCGGAATCACACCCAGGACGCGCATCACCGAAGTTAACAGGGAGCGGGTCGCGAGTCAAAAGTTATGCCGCGCGACCCGAGGGTTACGCGCTAGGAGCTAGAAGATTGTACGTCAAAGAGTTAGACAGTCGTAGGCTGAGCCGCCTGAAGGCCGATCGCGGCGAGAGAGAGGAAGTTCGCAAGCAGCCGTTTTCCATGGCTGGTGGCCACGGATTCGGGATGGAACTGCACCCCGAACACGGGAAGTGCCCGGTGGCACAGAGCCATGATCTCCTGCCCCGGGGGACGGTCCTCGGACCAGGCGGTGATCTCGAGCTCGGCGGGCAGATCTGTCGGCGAGACCACGAGCGAGTGATAGCGCATGACCTCCACCGGCGAGGGGATCTCCTGAAAGAGGGGATGGCCGGTATGTACGACCTGGGTGGTCTTCCCATGCATGAGACGGTCGGCACGCACCACCCGTCCACCGAATGCCTCCCCGATAGCCTGATGCCCGAGGCACACGCCGAGGATCGGGATTATTCCCGCGGCTGCGCGGACAAGGGGGATCGAGATGCCCGCCTCACGTGGCGTACAGGGACCGGGGGAGATGATGATGGCTGACGGCCGGAGCGCGAGGGCCTCGGCGGGAGTCAACGCATCGTTGCGGTAGACGACCGGCTCCGCCCCGAGCTCGCCGGCGTACTGCACCAGGTTGTAGGTGAAGCTGTCGTAGTTATCGAGCACGAGAAGCATGCCCTACTCTAGCGCCGACGGGCCGAGTCCACCATGCGGCTCCCCGCGCGGCGAGTGGAATCCGCCCGGCGGGCCCCCTCTGTTCGCAGCGAGTCCACCAGCCGTTCGCTCCGGCCAGTGATGGAGTCGGCCCGTGCCTCAGCCGCCGTGGTGACGGAGTCCGCCCGGGCATCCGCCGCTTCGGCGATGGAATCGGCCTTGGCTTCCGCAACAGATGCCATGGAGTCTTGCTCCCCAGAGCCGAAGTCCCCCCGCCTCAGGTCGTCTACGATGTCATTGGGCAGCAGCAACGGCACGCTCACTCCTCCGGGCTGGAAGACGGCACGCCCAAACTCCTGGAGGTGAGCGGTGGAGTCATTGCCACGGAAGCAGGAGAACACGCCGCTCGAGAGGGGGCCGACCTTGACGTCGACGCCTCGGCGATTGTGCTGGTCGTCCAGGTTGGCTGCGAGGCGACACCCTTCCAGGCCACGAGCCATCACTGAATCCTGGAGCTTGATCTGGAGCTCGACGGCCGAAATGCGCTTAGGCGCCTCGCGCAGAAGCACGACCTTGTCGAGGGTGCCAAGCTTCTGTCCGTCGAGCTTGAAGGGGACGAACGGGATGGGCAACGTGATCGGGCCGGATCCCTGGACCACACCGCGCACCCGGCCGACCCCCTGCCTGGCGAGGGTGACGCCGATCATGCCGACCGCGAAGATGGCCAAGGCCCCGAAGGCGATTCGTACCCAGTAGTTTCGCATAGATTCCGCCTTCCCGGACGCCGGGTAATATGTTTCACTCAGTGACGTTCAGGCAAAGCCGAAAGTTTCACCGGCTGACTCCGGGAGACCCCGCCTGTGATCGATGTTGAGGGCCTGCAGAAGCTATATGGCGACTTTCCGGCCGTCCAAGGCCTCTCGTTTCAGGTGGGGCCGGGCGAGGTCCTGGGCCTGGTGGGGCCGAATGGGGCCGGCAAGACAACCACCATCCGCAGCATAGCCGGCATCATTATCCCAACGGCAGGGCGAATTCGCATCGCCGGCCACGATCTGGCGACCGATCCGGTGGTAGCCAAGTCGGCGCTCGCGTTCATCCCAGACGAGCCTCACCTGTTCGAGTATCTGACCGTCGAGGAGCACCTGCGTTTCGTTGGCCGGCTCTACCGCATCGGCGACGTCGGAGCCCGGATTCCCGGCTTGCTGGACGAGCTCGACCTGGCGGACAAGCGGGGTGCGCTTCCAGGCGAGCTATCTCGAGGAATGAAGCAGAAGCTTGCCATCGCCTGCGGCCTGCTGCACGAGCCCCGGGCTCTCCTGCTCGACGAGCCGCTGACTGGATTGGATCCAGTGGGGATTCGCCGCATGAAAGCCACGATCATGCGTCGAGCGGCCGGCGGTTCGGCCGTGATCCTGAGCTCGCATCTGCTTCATCTGGTCGAGGAGATCTGTACCCGCGTGCTCGTCATGCATCGTGGTCGGACGGTGGCTTTCGGGACCATCGCGGAGATCGTGGCCGGAAGACCGGAGCTTCAGTCCCAAAGTCTGGAGGATGTCTTTCTCGCGCTCATCGGAGCTGAAGAGACCGCCGAACGATGATTCGCGTGTTCGGATATCTGGCCTGGCGCTCCGCGCGCAACCGGATGACCCGGCAGCTCCGTCATCTGCGAAGTCCCCGGTACCTGGCCGCGCTGCTGTTCGGACTGGCATACGTCTGGTTCATGATCATCGGCCAACGGCCGGCGGCCGCCGGCGGAGTGACGCCGGATCCACGGGCACTCGAGCTGGTCGGCGCTGTGGCGCTGATCGGCGCGGTGGCATGGGGCTGGATCTTCGGCGTTGAGCGCAGGGTGCTCGCGTTCACCCCGGCAGAGGTCACCTTTCTCTTCTCCGCGCCCGTATCCCGACGAGGCCTGATCCAGTTCAAGCTGCTTCACAGTCAGCTCCTCATCCTCTTCAATGCCTTACTGTGGACACTGATCCTCTCCCGGGAGCGGTTCGGGGTCTCCTCCTGGCTCAGGGTGATCTCGATCTGGGTCCTGCTCACCACCCTGTCGCTACACAGATTGGGCGCCTCCTTCGTCCGGACCAGCCTGTCCGAGCACGGGCGGCTTGGCGCCCGGCATCGCATCGTCTCACTGGTGGTACTGGGCCTGATGCTCATCGCATTGACCTGGACCATCGGGGATGCGCTGCCTGATATCGTTGCCGCGCGCGGCGGTGGTCTGCGCCAAATCCTCGCGGCCATGCAGGATGTTGCCGGCAGGCCGGTGCCGAGCGCCCTGACGTATCCATTCCGTGTCCTGGTGCGACCGCTGACGGCGCACACTTCGGCCGCTTGGCTCCAAGCCATCTGGCCTGCACTGCTTCTTCTCGTTCTGCACTACGTCTGGGTCGTCCGATCCGACAGTGCATTCGAGGAGACTGCGGTCGAGGTATCGCTGAAACGCGCGCTTGCGCTGGCGGAGCGTCGGCGCGGCCCGGGGTCCTCCTTCCGGCCTCCCGTCAAAGCCAGTCCTCCGCTCTTTCGCCTGGCGCCGCTGGGGTGGCCCGCCGGCGCCATCCTATGGAAGAACCTCGTGGCCGCTACCCGCACCAAGCGAGTGAGAAACGCGGCGATCGCGCTGGCCGGCGCCGGGGCCATCGTCACTGTCTTGTCATTCGATCCCGAGGGGACCCTGGCGGAGCTTGCCGGCTGGCTGGCCGCCTCCTGGGCCGGGATCACGATCGTGATCGGGCCCCAGTGGGTGCGCAATGACCTCCGAGGCGACCTGTTGAAGCTCGACCTCCTTCGGAGTTACCCGCTCAGGGGATGGTCGGTCGTGATCGCCGAGGTAGCAGCATCCACCCTGATGCTGACGGCTATCCAGCTTAGCCTGCTGGTCATTGCGTATCTCGCGTTTCTGGGCAACCAGACCATGACGCCCGATCTGGAGGAGCGTACGCTGCTACTCGTGATAGCCGTGATCTACCTGCCGGGCATCAATCTCCTGGGCATGCTGATTCAGAATGCAGCCGCCCTGCTCTACCCCGCCTGGGTCCGCCTGGGTACCGGCCGACCGGGCGGGGTGGAGGCGCTGGGTCAGAATCTTCTGATGATGGTGGCTTTCGTGGCGCTGCTCGCGCTCACACTGGCTCTGCCAGTGGCCCTGGCGGGCGGATCATTCCTGCTTTTGCGACCGCTGCTCGACGGGTGGGCCGCCTTGCCCGCCACGGCCCTTGCTCTGGGCACCATGGCGTTCGAGGCGGCCCTCATCGTAGAGTGGCTGGGCGGCGTCTTCGAGCGGACCGATCCGGCGTCCGCTGGGATTGCCGGGTGAGGGCTCCTAGCTCCTCCAATCAGCTCGGGCCGGTGCCGCCCATCGGCTTGCCGCCGGGCAGTTGCTGGCGGACCGCCTCCTGCAATGAATACACCGATTTGTTGACGCTGCTCTTCGCCTCGTCCCAACTGCTCTCGGTGGCGGCCGCGAGCCGATTCAGGTCACGGTCGACCGCCTCACGGGCGACATGGATGTTTACGATCGCGCTGTCACGAGCCTTATCCACCCCGCGTTTGGTGTCCTGCTCGAGCCCGGCAATCTGCTCATCGAGAGTCTTGAGCCGCAGGTCGATGTCGCGGCGGAAATCGTTCCGCTGGGCGTACAGGTAGTCGCGGGTTTCCCGGGCTTCATCGCGGACCTCGTCGGCGCCTTGACGGGCAGCATCGCTGACATCGGCGGCGACTGAATCCGTGCGATTCGCCGTTTCCTGACGATCGCGAGGGCTACAGGCGAGTGCAGCGGCCATCAGCACCGCCGCGGCGGCATAAGGCATGTGTCTCATGTCGTCTCTCCTTCGGGGGTCTGTCTGAATGCAGTTGGATTGCGATGCAGGATAGCAGAAGGGATGGTACCAGCGAGGTGAGCTAGCTCACGAGGTCGGCATCTCAAGTCCACATGGATGGACACTACTCAAGCACGAAGGCACGAAGACCACGAAGGGCACGAAGGACACTCAGCCGTTGAGGATTCGCCGTATGCCATTCCGCAGCACTTCAACGTTGAAGTTATCAGGAGCCCGAGCCAGAGATTCTGGAGCCTCAGGTAAGTGAGCAGTTGCGCTTTGTGCACATATATAAGGGTCTCAACAGCCTTGACCTCAACGATCACTGTGCCGCCGACTAGAAGATCCAGCTTAACATGGCAGTCCAGGACTTCGCCTTTGTAGTTTACCGGAACACTTACCTGCCGGTCGACCGTCAGGCCCTTTAGGCGAAGCTCTTTGCATAATGCCGACTCATAAACTGATTCGAGTAGGCCTGGACCGATAAGCCGGTGCACTTCGATCGCAGCGCCTATTATCTGGTGGGATAATGCAAGAGCTGACGACTTCGTGTCCTTCGTGGTCTTCGTGCCTTCGTGCTGAAGCATTGACAAGACGATGAGAGGAACGGCAGGAACTGACCACCCGGGTTGACGCAGGCCGTATCACTTCTGTGCGAAGAGAACCTATCCTCGGGGGTGGAACTGTTTGTGGATCGAACGCAGGTATTCCCGATCCACGTGGGTATAGATCTGCGTGGTAGACAGGTCGGCGTGGCCCAGCATCTCCTGGACCGCTCGGAGATCCGCTCCGCCCTCCAGCAGGTGCGTCGCGAAGCTGTGGCGAAGGGTGTGCGGGGTGACTCGCTTGGTGATGCCGGCCCGCTGGCTCGCTCGCTTCACGACGCCCCAGGCACCCACTCGCGAGAGGGGCTGGCCTCGCACGTTGAGGAGGACCCTGCCCTTGCTCTTTCCCCGGTCGAGGGCGGGCCGCTTGGTGTGCAGATAGACCGATACGGCGCCGATCACCGAGCGGCCGATCGGGACCAGGCGCTCCTTCCCTCCCTTA
>Ga0193723_1000131_pt1 | contig 25457 bp, 19 predicted proteins | sample H2m2metaG_FD_143042 | JGI IMG/M metagenome (GOLD analysis project Ga0193723, IMG submission 143042) | Soil microbial communities from a riparian zone of the East river system, Colorado, United States - H2m2 | ecosystem: Environmental > Terrestrial > Soil > Riparian zone | place: USA: East River...
AAGAAAGTCCGCCTGGGGATTACTCTTACGGGCTTATGTTCGAGGAGCTTTCCAGTAAACTCAACGCCACGCTCCAGCGGCTCACTGGGCGCGGCGTTTTGACGGAAGACGCAGTCAAGGAGGGGCTCCGGGAGATCCGGCGGATCCTGCTCGAGGCCGACGTGAGCTTCGATCTGACCCGGGACTTTCTGGAGCGGGTGCAGGCCAAGGCCGTGGGTCTAGCGTCCCTCAAGGACGTCCGCCCCGGGCACCAGCTGGTCAAGATCGTGTACGACGAGCTGGTCACATTGCTCGGTGAGAAGCAGGCGCCGATCACCTTCGCGACGGTGCCGCCGACGGTCATCCTCCTGGTCGGACTCCAGGGCTCGGGCAAGACGACCACTGCGGGCAAGCTCGCCAAGCGGCTCAAGCTGGAGCAGAAGGCGCCGTTTCTGGTTGCCGCGGACGTGTACCGTCCCGCCGCCATCGACCAGCTGCACACGCTGGGACGGCAGGTCGAGGTCGGGGTCTACAGCGACAACGCCTCTCAAGACGTCGTGAAGATCGTGCGGGAGGGCATCGCGGCCGCGGGCAAGGCGCGGGCCCGGAGCGTCCTCGTGGATACCGCGGGCCGTCTCCAGATCGACGACGAGATGATGAACGAGCTCAAGCGGCTCAAGGCGGCGGTCTCGCCGCACGAGATCCTGCTCGTGGCCGACGGGATGACCGGACAGGACGCGGTCCGGATCGCCCAGGGGTTCCACGACGCGCTCGGCATCACCGGCGTGGTCCTCACCAAGATGGATGGTGACGCCCGCGGTGGAGCGGCGCTCTCGATCTACGGTGTCACTCACGCGCCGATCAAGTACATTGGCGTGGGCGAGAAGCTCGACGCGCTGGAGCCGTTCCACCCCGACCGATTGGCCGGGCGGATTCTCCAGCAGGGCGACATTCTGTCCCTGGTCGAGAAGGCACAGTCGACCGTCGATGAGAAGGAAGCCGAGCGGCTGGCCAAGAAGGTCCAGTCCAAGAAGGGGATGGACCTCGGCGACTTCCTTAACGCCATGCGGCAGATGCAGAAGATGGGGCCGCTCAAGAACGTGCTCGGCATGCTGCCGGGCATTAACCCGGCGATGCTCCAGGCCGCCAAGCTGGATGATAAGAAGCTCAAGCATGTCGAGGCCATCGTGCTCTCGATGACCCCCAAGGAGCGGTCGAACCCGGACCTCATCAACGGGCAGCGGCGGCTCCGGATTGCCAAGGGGGCGGGCCGTACCGTACAGGAGGTCAATACCCTCCTGAGCCAGTTCAAGCAGATGCAGAAGTTCATGAAGATCGCGGGGAAGACCGGAGGCGCCGGTCTGAAGCTGCCTTTCGGACGCGGCGGATTCCCCGGGTAACCCGCACACACAGGAACGGACATGTCAACTCGTATTCGCCTGCGCCGCGTCGGCCGGAAGAAGTTGCCGCTCTACCGCATTGTGGTCGCCGACCAGGAGTCGCCCCGCGATGGGCGGTTCATCGAGATTCTCGGGACCTACAACCCGAAGGGCGCCACCGCCGCCGATAAGGTGCAGATCGACGCCGAGAAGGCGCGGCAATGGATCGCGAAGGGCGCGACGCCGTCGGACACCGTGCAGTCATTGCTGAAGCAGGCCGGGGTGTTCGAGGGGCAAGTCGCTAGTCGCTAGTCACTAGTCATCAGAGCCGGCGCCCATCTAGACGGTGATCGGGGACCAGTGGTCAGTGACTCGCTTACTGACTAACGACTAATGACTAACGACTAGTGACTAACAACTATGTCGTTGTCGGCAGGCTGAGAAAGCCGCATGGGTTAAAGGGGGACTGTAACCTTTTTCCGCTGACCGACGATCCGGCCACCATCTTCGCCCCCGGACAGCAGATCTGGGTGGTTGACCTGGCTGGCGAGACGGTTGCTGGACCCCTCACCGTTGAACGGAGTCGGAGCTACCACCGCGAATGGCTGGTCAAGTTCGCCGGGGTGGACAGCCGCGATGCACTCGAGCCATTCCGGGCGCATTTCCTTGGTGTGCCGGTCGGAGCACTCGGGCCTCTGGCCGAAGATGAGGTCTACCTCCACGAGCTGAATGGATTCTCGGTCCGGCTGGCCGACGAAACACCGCTGGGACTGGTGTCGGCGGTTTACGAGCTGCCGGCGGGGATCATGATCGAGGTGCAGGGTCCCAAGCGCGAGTTTCTCCTGCCCTATAAGAAGGAGTTCGTGCGGCAGGTGGACCGGGAAGGGCGGCGATTGGTAGTCACTCCGCCCGAAGGACTGTTGGACTAGCGCGACGGCGGTACGAGTCATTGCGAGGGTGCGCAGCACCCGAAGCAATCCAGCGGCCGCCCACGGGATTGCTTCGGCTCCTCCGGAGCCTCGCAATGACTGAATCATGCTGACCATCGATGTCGTAACCCTGTTCCCTGAAGTCATCGCCCCCTACCTCGCGGCGAGCATCCCGGGAAGGTCCACGGCGGCCGGCCTGGTGCAGTTCCGCCTGGTGCAGCTCCGCGACTTCACCCACGATCGCCACGCGACGGTAGACGACTACGTGTATGGCGGTGGGGCGGGGATGGTGCTCAAGCCGGAGCCCTTCTTCGAGGCCGTGGAGACGCTCCGGCCAACCGGGCCGATCGTGCTGCTTTCGGCCAGGGGCCGGCGCTTCACCCACGACGATGCGGTGCGGTTCTCACTGGGCGAGCGTCTCACGCTGCTCTGCGGTCACTACAAGGACGTGGATCAGCGAGTCGCCGAGGGGCTCGCCACCGAGGAGCTGTCGATCGGGGATTTCGTGCTGTCCGGCGGAGAGCCGGCCGCCCTCTGCGTGCTGGATGCGGTGGTCAGACTGCTGCCCGGCGCGATGAGCGATCACGAATCGGCCAGCTCCGACTCGCACTACGATGGGTTGCTGAGCCCGCCCAGCTACACCAGGCCGCCCGAATATCGGGGGCTGGCGGTTCCCGAGGTGCTGCGTTCGGGTAACCACGCGGAGATCGAGGCGTGGCGCCAGGCGGAGTCGGAACGGCTGACCCGGGAGCGAAGGCCGGACCTGTGGGAGAAGCACGAGGACTAGTCATTGCGAGGGCGCTCCGCGCCCAAAGCAATCCCGTGGCAGACGCGCGTGAACGACCGGATTGCTTCGGGCACTTCGCGCCCTCGCAATGACTGACGGGATGACAAAACCGAGGCACAGTACTAAGATCGTTGCAGTTTTCCGACCCAAACGCCGGACCGACGGAGGATCCGACCATGGAACGACTAGCAGAGGTGGCCCGTGAGGGCTTGCGCACGGACATTCCTGCATTCGATCCGGGAGACACGGTCCGGGTTATGGTCCGCGTCCGTGAGGGCGACAAGGAGCGGCTCCAGGCGTTCGAGGGGATGGTCATCGCCAAGCGTGGCGGCGGGATCAGCGAGACCTTCACGGTCCGCAAGATCTCGGCGGGTGTCGGGGTGGAGCGACTCTTCCCGCTGCACAGTCCTACCATCGCCTCGGTCGAGCTGGTCCGCCGGGGACGGGTGCGCCGCGCCAAGCTGTACTACCTGCGCGCGCTGAGCGGCAAGGCCGCCCGGATCCGGGAGAAGCGCGAGAGCTAGCCGATGGCCCCTCGCCCCACACTGACCCGCGAACGGGCGGTCTGGGCGGAGGAGCAACTCCTCGTCGGGGTAGACGAGGCCGGCCGTGGCCCCCTGGCTGGACCAGTGGTGGCCGCGGCCGTCATGTTTCCCCGCGGCTGTTCGGCGGTTCGGGGGCTCCGGGACAGCAAGATTCTTCCTGCCTCGGTGCGGGAGCGGCTGGCCGAACGGATCCGCTGCCGTGTGGTTGCGTTCGGGATCGGAGCCGCCTCGGCCCACGAGATCGACCGCTACAACATCCGGGTGGCCAGCGCCATCGCGATGCGGCGTGCCATCGCTCGGCTGATTCGCCGATCTTCGCTGGCGCCATTTCCTACCGGGCAAATTCGCGCCTACGACGCTGGCGGACAGCGCTATCGCATCATCATCGACGGGCTGCCGCTTCCCGAGATCGGGTATGCCCACGAGGCGCTGATCGACGGCGATGCCCTGTGCCAGTCCATCTCCGCCGCCGCCATCCTGGCCAAGACGGTGCGCGATCTCCTAATGCATCGGTTAGCCGCCCGGCATCCGGGGTACGGCTGGCACACCAACGTGGGCTACGGGACAGAGGAGCATCAGGAAGGCATTCAAGTTCTCGGCCCCACCCGGCATCACCGTCTTACCTTTTCGCCCCTCGCGCAGCTGACCTTGTCGCTGTGATCTCCACTTGGTGTCACCCTGACACCTCGCGCCGCCTCCTCGCTGCGCTCGTCGACGGCCTCAGGGTGACAATCATAGTGGGATTCTTCGCCCTTCCATGTCGCCTCTTAGCCCAGCAAACCAACGCCGAGCGCATTCTCAGCGGCCGCGACACTCCCTCGCACGATTATGACCTCATCCATCAGCGAATCGAAGTCGCCAACTTCGATTGGGACGCGACCGCGTTCGACGGCAAGGTGACGACGACCGTCGTGTCGCTTCGGCCCGGCCTGGATTCGATTGTCATGGACATGGGCCGGCGGCTGGCGGTTCGGCGGGTTACCGCGGCGGTCGGGCGGTTGGGCGGTCGGGCGGTCCCACTTCAGTTCAAGCGGCCCGGAGACTCGATCGTGGTTCGACTTTCGAAGCCCGCCGGGTTCCGCGACACGGTCCGGTTCACGGTGGACTACCACGGCAAGATCACCCAGGGGCGCGGCCTCTACTTCTTCAAGGCCGAGCCCGGTCGGCCCCACCGGCCGCAGCAGATCTACAGCGGAGGGGGCACCGACGGGAACCCGAACTGGATTCCCACCTACGGTGCACCCCATGACAAGACCACCTGGGAGATGGTGGCGACCGTGCCCGCCGCATACGCGGTGGTCTCGAACGGCCGGCTGGTGGCCGATCGCCCCGGCAGCCGCGGGGCAAGAGAGCGAACCCACACGGTACACTGGGCCCAGGAGCGGCCCGCCTCGACCTATCTGATCTCGATTGTGGTGGCGCCGCTCAAAAAAGTGACCGATCGCTGGCGCGACGTCCCGCTCGAGTACTACGTCTATCCCGAGGACGTGCCCCTCGCTCGCCGGCTCTTCGGGATCACGCCGGACATCATCGAGGTGTACACCCGGCTCACCGGCGTCAAATACCCCTGGCCCAGATATGCGCAGACGACGGTCACCGATTTCGTCGGCGGGATGGAGAACGTCGGCGCCACCACGTTGGTGGATTGGCTGCCGGATTCGAGGGCATATCGAGATCGGCCTTGGTATCAGCACACGCTGATTCCCCACGAGCTGGCGCATCAGTGGTTCGGCAACCTGGTGACGACGGAGAACTGGGTTAACTACTGGCTCAACGAGGGCACGGCGGAGTTCATGGCGGGCCAGTACTGGGGCAGCAAACTCGGCCGATCAGCCGAGGACGAGTTCTATCTGGACGAATACCGGCAATATCTCTCGCTCGACGCCCGCCGCCGGGTGCCGCTCGCCGCCTTCAACTCCAACAACGTCTACGCCAAGGGCGCGCTGGTGCTGGAGATGTTGAAGAAGCAGCTGGGCCGGGAGCGGTTCTGGGCGGCGATCAACCGCTACTTGACCAAGAACGCCTGGGGCAACGCCACCAGCGACGGGCTGCGCCGGGCCGTGCTCGACGCCACCGGGAAAAACCTCGACTGGTTCTGGAGCCAATGGATCTATCAGGCTGGACACCCGGATTTCGTAGTCACGGCGGCGTATGACTCGGCCGCCGGGGCGCTTGCGCTCACGGTGCGTCAGACTCAGGTGGACACTGCGCGGGCCGATTCCACCGGTTTCCGGTTTACCACGCCGCTCGTGTTTCGCGGAGTCGTTTCCATCAGGGTAGGAACCTCGAGAGGAGACTTGCGGAAGCAGGTGGAGCTCGACCAGCGGGAGCAGCTGATCCGCATCCCTGGGGTGAAGTCGCCGCCGACCATGGTTGTGTTCGACGAGAACAACGCCATGCTCAAGTCGCTCACGTTCGAGCAGCCGACTCGATGGCTCGCGGCCCAGCTGCCGCGCGATCCGGATCTCTGGAATCGCAGCTGGGTTATCGACCAGCTCGCCCGGCGCACCGGCGATTCGCTGGCTGCAGCCGCGCTCGCGAGGGCGGCCCGGAGTGCGGACTACTCTCTCACCCGCGCCCAGGCGGCGGCCGCACTGCGCGGGTTCCCTGAGCCCGTCGCCGTCCCGCCGCTGGAGGCAGCGGCGCGGGACACCTCATCGGCGGTACGAGAGGCGGCGATATCCGCACTGGGCGGTGTCGGCGGTGAACCCGCGGTGGCCGCTGCCCGGGCGGCGTGGAAGAGCGACTCGAGCTACGAAGTCCGGGCGAGCGCACTGACTGCGCTGGCGCGGCTCGACTCCACTGGCGCGAAGGGAGCGGTCCTGGCCGGGCTCGCCACGCCGTCCTACCGCGATGTCATCCAGAACGCGGCCATTGCCGCGGCGGCTGAGTCGCCCGATTCAGCGATGATCGATGGGCTGGAGAAGATCCTGGGCCAGCAGCGGCTGCCGGCGCTCGTGCTGGCGGATCTGGCATCCAAGGGCGACACCAGGGCGCTCACGGCGCTGGTGCGTCACAAAGATGACCCTCGCTTGTGGGTACGGCGCTGGGTGCAGGAGGCGATCGAGCAGGAGCTGGAGAAGACGCCTTAGAGGGCTATTGGCCACGCCTCACGTGGGCGCGGCCACCCGGCCGAGCCAGCCGACCACCTGGGCCATCGACCCCGCGGCATCGCCGGGATCGGCCGCCCGCGGTACCGCCATCACCCGATCGACGCCCGACAGCCGGGCGATGGCGGCAGCGTTCGCGCCGGTGGACCGGTCGGTGGCTTCCGGCGTGGTCAATACGACGCCCGCGCAGGGGATGCCGGCGAGCTCGAGCGCACTGAGCGTGAGCAGAGTGTGGTTGATTGTGCCGAGTCGGTCTTCCGCCACGACCAAAGCTGCGGCGCCAAGCTCGCGGGCCAGGTCGGTCATGTTCCATTCCCACGTCACCGGTGTCAGCAGTCCGCCGGTTCCTTCGACCAACCCGAATTCCGCCCCGTTGATGTAGCCCTCGATCTTCAGCACCAGCGCGTCGAAGTCGATCGCGCTCTCCACACCTTCCCCGCCGAGCACTGGCGCTCCGGGGAGAGGCAGCCGGATGATCGCCTGGGTGGGTTGCTCCTGCCCGGTTGCCTTGGCCAGGCGTACCCCGTCCTCCCAATCACTTCGCGGGCCCGATCGCCCGGTCTCCACCGGCTTGACCGCGATCACCTGCTTCCCTGCGTCCCGAAGTGCCCGGATCAGAGCACAAGCCACCCAGGTCTTGCCCACGCCGGTGCCGGTGCCGGTGATGAGGACTCGCATGAGGGAGAGTACAGACGAGGCTGTCGGCGGGGTAGGGGTTAGGTCTTAATCACCAGTCCACCGAGTAATCCCTGCCCCCGGGTGTGTTGGTGATGTTCCTCGGATTGCTTCCCTCTGCCTGCATGACATACAGATCAGAATTCGCACTTTGGGGTGGGTATCTCTCAAAAACAATCTGTCGGCCATCCGGAGACCACTTTGGGTAGGAGTCGTCCGGATCAAGCGTAAGATCAGTTCGTCCGCTGCCATCTCGATTTATAACAGCTATCCTACCCGTCGAAAAGACAAGCTTGCTACCGTCAAGCGACCACTCGGGCCCGGTTTCCAACTGACGATCCTGAGTTAGATTGACCAGCCCAGTGCCATCAGGGCTGATCAGAAAGATGTCGCTTTCGGCAAAGTCCCCGTTGGGGAGCTGGACGTTGGCACTGACGAATGCAATACGACCACCATCGGGTGACCAGGCAAGCTCACTCGGAAATGATTGGGTCGTCAGAAGCGTTTTACTACTGCCATCAGACTCGATGATGTCGATCCCATCAGAGCCCAAGAAAACGATCTTGTGCCCATCAGGGGACCACGAAGGCCAATAGGCGTTATCTGTGAGGAGTGTCTGAGCACTCCCATCCGCCTGCATCACGCGCAAGGAATGGAAACCGAGGTCGCACTGTGGATCCGGACACGTCGTAGTGATAAACGCGATCCTGTTCCCGTCCGGTGACCACAGGTAATCCTCTGCCCAGGGCGGACCTTTGTAGAGAGCGGCCTCACCGCTCCCGTCAGCATTTATCACGTTAAGGGTTCCGTTGCCCAAAAACAGGATCTTGCGTCGGTCCGGCGACCAGAGCGGGCTCCTCCCATCGGTGAGTTTTTTCAGACCCGTCCCGTCGGGGTTCACCAGAAAAATGCCCGGCTCAACAGCACCCGCAGTAAACGCGATCGGAGCCGTCGTCGTCGCGACGCAGGTCACCACAAAGCTCACCGTGGCTGTCTGGCCAGCGGTGGTGCTGACCGACCTGGGATTGTCTCCTGCAACAGTACAGTTTTCAGCTATCTCCCCCAGTTGCACCGTGTGGTTACCGGGAGTGGTGTCGCTCATCGTAAGCGTCGCCGCGGCACCGATTGCCCGGGCGGTCCCGGCATCTATCTGCACGGAATACCCATCCGCATCCTGCTCCGCACCACTGGTCGAGGTCGTGATCTCCAGGGTGGCAGTCGAGAGTGGCACCGTCAGATCTCCGCCGCCGCAGCCAGCCACAACGGCGACGGTCAACCCGAGTTGGAGGCGGTGCAGAGGGTAAGGAAGCAGCATGGAGCGAAACTCCTCTGCCGATGGCGAGGGAGGTCGAGCTGTAGAGCAACTGCTACGATAATTTGCGGAGCCACCGCCACTATAACGGCCGCTAACCAGCCGGCTCCAAGGCCCCGGGTGTGAAGTGTTGACCTTCCCGTGACCAAGATCACGGTCGGGAGTTATGTGGGGATTGCGGCCACGTTTTACCACGCAAGGCTTAGGCCCGTTGCCGTCCCGGTGGGTGTGTTGCCGCGCTAGTGTTGGGGGGAGCTCTGAGCTCAACAATCAGGAGGTAGCTGCTCAGGCCAGGAGCAAGAGCCTCATGACCCTGTCGTCTGGTCAGCCTCCCCGACCCGATGTGCCTCCATCGTTCCATGGAGTTGGAACCGCAGATCATCAAGGCTTTGAACCAGCGATGCAAAGACTTTCCCTGCCCCGGACAGGTTGTTCCCCTGACCCATGAGCTCCAGCTCTCCCGCCAGCGCCATGGCTCTCTCGGCGCCGAAATTTCCCACCGATCCCATGAGGCTGTGAGCCGTGCGCGAGATCTCCTTCCCGTCGCTACGGGACAGCGCTGCTGCCAGCTGCGAGCGTAGTCCCGTTTCCGATACCAGGAAGAGCTCGGCAACGCCGCGGAGAAGCTGGGCATCGCCCATGAAACGACCGAGCAAACTGGCGTCATCCATGTCCCGAACGCCGGCCATCGCAGGCTGATGACCGGGCGTCAGCCGTTCCACTTCCTCAATGAGTGCTAGCGGCTTGATTGGCTTGGTGAGATAGCCATCCATTCCCGCCGCCAGGCAGAGCTCCCGGTCTCCCTTCATGGCGTGAGCGGTGAGCGCGATGATAGGAATGTGCCCCCCGGTAGCCTGCTCGATGGCTCGAATCGCCGCCGTGGCCTCGAAGCCTCCCATGATCGGCATCTGCACGTCCATCAGAACAAGATCGAACCGTTCTCGCTTAAAGGCTTCCACGGCCTGCTGGCCATTGAGGGCGACGCGCACGATGTGGCCCCGCTTGGCAAGTATCGCCACCGCGAGCATCTGATTGACCGGGTTGTCTTCGGCCAGCAGGATCTCCAGAGGGCGCAGCCGTGGTTCCAGCGCCACCGGCCGTGGTCTCGCCTTGGCCACTCGGTCGCCCCGCAGCACCCCGACGATCGCTTGGAGAAGTTCAGGACGCATCACCGGCTTGGTCAGAACCGCGGTAATGCCCAGCTCCTGGCACCGACTCCGCTGGTCGGCATCGGTCAGCGAGGTCAACATCATGATGAGCGCGTCTTTTCGCCGGGGGAGCGCACGGATCTTTTCAGCCAGCTCGTACCCGTCGAGTCCCGGCATGTGGCCGTCGAGGATGATGAGATCGTAGCGATTGGCCTGCGGCTGCCCCAGCAGCTCGAGTGCGGCCTGACCCCCATCGACTGCCACTGGGCGCATTCCCCACTTGGTGAGCGTCTCGCCGAGAATCCTCCGGTTGGTCGCGTTGTCGTCAACCACCAATACCTGCAGCCCCTCCAGGTCGATGGCCGGGGCATCGCCGGGGACGTCCATCGACGAGAGCCCCAGGTCGAGCGTAAAGTGGAACGTGCTTCCCAGCCCTGTTTCGCTTTCGACCCAGATGCGGCCCTGCATCAGCTCCACCAGTTGGGAGGAGATCGTCAGCCCGAGGCCGGTCCCCCCATGCAGCCGTGTGGTGGACCCGTCCGCCTGGGCGAATGCCGTAAAGATTGTGCTCTGCTTGCTCGGGGGAATTCCGATTCCGGTGTCGCGCACCGAGCCACGGAGAGAAACCCGATCTCCGGTACGCCGCTCCAGCCCCAGTCGAACCTCGACCTCTCCCCGCTCGGTGAACTTGATGGCGTTCCCCACCAGGTTCAGCAGTACCTGACGGATCCGTCCGGCGTCGCCGACCAGCATGGGCGGGACCGCCGCATCGATCGTATGAACCAGCTCGAGGCCCTTCGCGTCGGCCCGGGCACCAAGCCCATGAACCGTCGTCTCGATCAATTCGCGAATGTTGAAGTCGCTGGCCTCGATGGCCATCATCCGGGCCTCGATCTTGGAGAAATCCAGGATGTCGTTGATCACGATCAGCAGCGTATCTGCGGAAGACTTGGCCACCTCGAGGTACTCGTTCTGCTGGGGCGACAGCTCGGTGTCCAGGGTCAAGTCGATCATCCCGAGGACTCCGTTCATCGGGGTCCGGATCTCGTGACTCATGTTGGCCAGAAATTCGCTCTTCGCCCGGTTGGCCGCCTCGGCCGCATCCCGGGAGACTTGCAGCGCCTCCGTGGAGGCAACCAGCTCCGCGGTACGAGCGGCGACACGATCTTCCAGGGAGTGATTCACGTCTTTCAGCTCGGATTGAGCCACCTGCAGATTGGTGAGCATGCCATTGATAGCTGCGGCCACCTGGCCGACCTCGCCAAAGAGCTCGCCCTCGACCCGTTGGGTGAGGTCGCCGGCAGCGACACGACGGGCCGTGGTCGCGATCGCGGTGACCGGCCCGGTGACCAGCACTCCGATACCGTAGATGGCAACGAGGCCACCGAGGAAGACCACCAGGCTCACCAGCGCGATAGTCCGGCGGGCAGTGGCGACCTCTTCCCGCATGGGCACTAGCGAAAGCCCGAGCTGTAACGAACCGATCGCGACCTTGTTGTGGTCGATGCTCGCTTTTGCGATAATGACGTCCCCCGCGGAGGTAACTCCCGCTGCGGATTCCAAACCGAATCGCAGGGAATCCTCCTTCACCTTGTAGATCCCGGCAATCTCGTGGCCGCTGGCATCGAATACGGTGGCATAGCGCAGAAGCGGGTGGGTAGTGAGCGGGCCGAGTCCTTCGGTGACGGCTACGTTATCGGCGAAATAGAGCCCGGGCGCCACGCTGAACGCCGCCATTCGCGCCATGGCTTGTCCCCGGTCCCGGGTTGCGCCCAGTGCCTGCCGCTCGAGTCGCGCGGGAAAGAACACAAACATGAATCCCGCAATGGCCCCGATGAGGAGGCCGGTCAGTAGCGTAAGCTGGACCCGGAGAGGGAGGCGGCGAGGGTCCCGCAGCGTGGCCAGAACCCGTGCTGCCGTCATTTCCCGATCACCCTGGAGACTCGGAGCAGCTGGGCTGTAAAGTCGGAACCTTCCGCGCGGGCCGCGCCCAGGTTCACGATGATTTGGGGCCGTTCGTGCGTGATCCCCGCGCCGGACCCCATCCTGGGGCGTTGGCGGGTGACCCCAACGCCGAGCGCCAATCCTTCCTCGACATAGTGGGGAACTCCGGTGAACGTGGTGATACCGGCTTCCCGGGCGGCCATCTTAATGGGATCCAATTCAACTCCCCTGAGCGGTGTTACATAGATGACACCCACTCGATTACGGATCAGTGATAGTCTGAGCGACTCCACGTCAGTCAGCTCCATCGCCACCCACTGGACCGAGTGACCATAGATCGTCGAATCCCGCATTTGTTTGAGTGCATCCACGACTTGATCCCGCGCGAGCACGGAGCTGCGGTAGCCGGTCTGGAAGAGAACGGCGATCACTATGTCATTCCCAGGTGCTCGAGCTCCGAGCTTTCGGTCGAAGGTGAGGATCTTGTAGAGGAGCTGAATCTGGAGCTCAGCGGGAGCGTCCATCTCCTGCGCCGGCAGGGAACTGGGCAGTGCCCCCAGCGCCGGGATCAACAGGAGTAGAGGAAGAGCGTATCGGTGCCACGCTGGCCCTGCGTGCCCGGGCGAAGGGTGCCGATTACTCAGAAAGGCCACGAGGTTCCATTAGAACTCGTACCCCAGGCGGACCATAACACCGCGTCCGTCCTGCTCGATGGTCGGTTCGATATGCTCCGTCCCACCGGGATAGGCATACCTGGTGTCGAAGAGATTGGTGACCCGAACCGCGAGGTCAAAACCATGGAGAAGGTCGAAGCCGCCGGGTGTGCCCGACCGTCCAAACGGATGGGTCTCGAGGTTGAGATTGGCGATGAGGAACGGCTCCGTCCGGGTTCCCGTCACGGTTCTCCGTCCTGACTCATAGCGTAGTTCCGTCGCTGCCGAGATTCGTGGGGTTACCTCCGCTGCGAGTCCGAGCTTGAGCAAATGATCGGGAGAATTGGTGAGCCGGCTTCCGGTGTCATCATCCACGGCGCGCCCGATGCTGTAGTTCAGGTATCCCTGGAGCCGGTGCGCCGGCCTCACTTCGAGGGTGACTTCCATTCCCTGGGCTCGGACTTTCTCCAGGTTGCGAAAGTTGACCGTGATGGAGGCGCTGTCGTTCACGACATCGACAAGATCCTTCACATAGTATCGGTACAGCGAGGAGGTCAGCAGGATATTGCTTCCCAGCCGCTGCATCCAGATGACTTCGGCCATGTCCAACTGCTCGGATTCGAGCTTCTCACCCGCTAGCGGGTAGGCTGACTCATACAGGCTGGGAGCGCGAAAGGCGCGGCCATACATCGCCTTCAACGTGGTGCCGGGAGCCGGATCGTAAATCATCGCGAACCGCGGGGTAGTTACTCCCCCGGTGATGGAGCTCTCGTCGTGCCGGACACCCGCCAGGAGGGAAAGGTTCTCCAGGATCTGAAAATCGTCCTGTAGGTAGAGCGACACGACCCCGAACTGTTGATCGATAGTGGCGGACTGGACACCTTGGTCCCACACGACATATCTCGCGCGAGCATTCCAGCGATATTCCGCGCCCACCGTCACCCGGTTGTTCGGGATCGGATCCCATCGAAGGGCGGCCTCGGCCCCCAAGACCCGGGCGGACGCCCAATCCGTATTGAGATCGCCTGGAAGAGGGTAGGTACCGCGATAGTAGTAGTTGTCGTAGTATGTTCGCGCGGTGAGATGGTGCACGGCCGAGAGGTCACGGTCGTATTTGAGCTCCAGGGATCCGGTCGCGTCACGGATTTGAGCAAGCGGATCGTTGAAGATCTGTCCGTACGATCCCGTGGGTGTGCCCTTGACTCGATAGTTATACCGGGCATGAAGGCTCAGCCCTCCGAGCTCGGCCGATAGCATTCCGCTCGCCCGGCGGTGATAGTCGAGATTGTGCGCGATCCCGTTGTTGGTGGCGGGGGAGTCAAACTGCGGGAAGTAGAGGTCGCGGCCGTCCCGGTTTTCCACCATCGCCGACATGGCAACGGTCCCGCGTGATCCCAGGGCAAATCCGCCCGCGACCGACCCTGACTGCTGGCCCTGGGTTCCCCCGCCAAGCTCGGCTCGCACTCCCTGATGCGCGGTGCCGGACTGGGTAATGATGTTGATAATCGCGAACATGGCCCCGGTTCCGTACAGGGCGGAGGCGGGCCCGCGGACGACCTCGATCCGGTTCACCGCTCCAAGGTTGAGGGCTAGTTCGTCGCCCAGTAGCGCCGAACCCCAAATGCTTTCGTTGGTCGAGTGGCCGTCGATCAGGAGGAGAATCCGATTGTTGAAGTCGGTCGGCCGGCTGAAGCCGCGGACGCCGATGTACGAATAGTTTCTATCGTTGGACGCGTAGATGCCGGCCATACTCTGGAGAACGTCTTCCAGAGTATGGTAGCCAAACCGACGGATATCCTCCGCGGTCACAATGGAAACGGAGCCGGAGACCTGCCGGATGTTCTGGGCGTACTTGGCGCCGGTGCTGATCGGTGTGTTCAGCAACCCATCGAGGTCCTGTACCCCGCTTTGAGCGGAATCCTGTGCCGAAGCCGTGGCCGATACGACACAAAGCAGCAGTGTGCCGGCGAGACCCTTTAGCATGCTTTCTCCTAGACCAGTCGTCTTCGGCGAACCCGAGGCTCGGACCGATTGCGGGAGTAGCTGGCGGGTCGAGTGAGGGCTTCGACACCCAGTGAGACGTCAAGCAGGGCAGGGGCACCGCAGCTCACCACCATCGATTCCTGCACCTCGGGCCGACTGCACAGCTCGGCCACCGCCGGATCGAACGCGCTTCCGCTCATGGCGGTGATGGCAGCAAGCACCTGATCCTTTGGCCAGGCCTTGCGATAGACCCGGTCGTGCACCGTCGCATCGAAGAAATCCGCCACCGCCACGATGCGGGCGGCGGCGGGGATCGCCGGTCCCGATATCCGATCCGGGTAGCCTCTCCCGTCCCACCGCTCGTGGTGGGAGCGGGCAATTTTCTCCGCCAGCTGGATCAACCTCGAGCGCCCACCCGACAGGATCTGGGCGCCGATCGTGGTGTGCCGCTCCATGGTCTTCCGCTCGCGGACGGTCAGCATGGCCGCCTTGCAGAGAATCGCATCGGGGATGCCGATCTTCCCCACGTCGTGCAGAGGCGCTGCGAGTCCCAGCAGCGCCGCTTCCGCATCGCTCCACCCTATGGCCCTGGCCAGGAGCTCCGATAGCGCACCCACCCGCTGGGTGTGACGGCCGGTCTCGTCGTCCCGGAACTCTGCTGCCAGCGCCAGCCTCGCGATCGTATCCAGCCGCGCTGTATCCAGCTCGGCGGTGCGCTCACGGACCTTGCGCTCCAGCTCGTGGGTGTGCTCCGCCACCTGGCGATGCAGGGACCGGGTTGCGAGGAGGTTCTTGATCCGGATCAGCACTTCGTGCATATCGAACGGCTTGGCGACGAAGTCCGACGCTCCCATCGCCAGCGCGCGCTGGCACGCCTGGGGCGAGTCATCCCCCGTCAGCATCAGGATGGGGAAATACTCGGATGGGGGCATCCCGGCCCGGAGGCGCTTCATCACGGTTACGCCGTCGATCTCGGGCATGTGGAGGTCCAGCAGCAGGATGTCGGGTTCGATCTCAGCGAACCGCGCAATGGCAACCCGTGGATCGGTGATGGCCGTGATCTCCCGGTAGCCCGCGACCGCCAACACGCGCTTCAGGACCTTCACGTTGCCTGGCTCGTCGTCGATGATCAGGATGCGCGCGTCGGGGTTGCTGGCGGTGATCATGCGGTTAGCTCCTACAGTCCGAATCGAGAACCTCCCGGACCTTCTGGGCCAGGGATTCGGGCGTGAATGGCTTCTGGAGGTAAGCAATTCCGGGCCGCAGCACCCCGTGGCGCACCACGGCATCGTCGGTATAGCCCGACATGTAGAGGACCTTCACATCGGGCCTTTTCTTGATGAACCGTTCGGCCAGCTCGCGGCCGCTCATGCCTGGCATCACGACGTCGGTGAGCAGCAGATGGATTGGACCGGCGAGTGAGCGGGCGAGCGAGAGTGCCTCTTTGCCGTCCGAGGCCCCCAGGACGGTGTAGCCATACCGCTCCAGGATCTGACGGGCCATGCCCCGCAGTGCCGGCGCATCTTCGGTGAGGAGGATTGTTTCGGTGCCGAGGAGCGAGGCGGTGCTCGCCACCGGCTGGCTCGCGGTGGGAGGCTCGTCCACTCGCGGCAGATAGATCCTGAAGGTCGCGCCCTGTCCCGGCTCGCTGTATACCCAGATGAAACCACCGCTCTGCTTGACGATCCCGTACACCGTGGCCAGGCCAAGCCCGGTGCCCTTCCCCAGCTCCTTGGTGGTGAAGAAGGGCTCGAAGATCCGGGCCCGTGTCTGATCAGTCATCCCGATCCCGGTGTCGCTCACCGCCAGCAGCGCGAACCGGCCAGGCATGGCCGGCCAGTGGGTTCGCGCATAGGCCTCGCCCAGCTCGACCGCCGAGGTCTCCAGGGTCAGCTTGCCGCCGTCAGGCATGGCATCGCGGGCGTTGACTGCAAGGTTCATGATGACCTGCTCGAGCTGGCTGGGGTCGATCTTCACCGTGGCTGGCGCTTCGCTCAGCACGGCCACCAGCTCGACGTCTTCGCCGATCAAGCGCTTGAGCATCTTCTCCGCGCTGGCCACCACCTCTTCGATCGTCACCAGCTTCGGCTCAATCACCTGCTGGCGGCTGAAGGCCAGCAGCTGTCGGGTCAGCGCCGCCGCTGCCTGCGCCGCTTTCCGGATCTCCTCCAGATTGTCGCGGCGAGGATCGCGCTCCTCGGTGTCCATCAAGAGCAGCTCGGTACAGCTGGTGATGACGGTGAGCTGGTTGTTGAAGTCGTGGGCCACGCCGCCGGCCAGCCGCCCCACCGCCTCCATCTTCTGGGCCTGGCGGTATTGCTCCTCGAGCTGTCGCTTCTCCGTCACATCCCGGAGCGCCGTGAGCCGCACGGGGCGGCCGGCGATGTGGTGGCTTTTGGCTGTGGCCTCGAGCAGGATTTTGGTGCCGTCCTTTCGTTTTCCGACCAGCTCGTAGCTCCCTTCGACCCCGTCGACCTTCCGCTGCCGGACCGCATCGACCGATTCGTCGGCGACGAAGTCGAGCATCGGCCGCCCTTTCACCTCGTCCAGGGTATAGCCGAACATGTCCGCGAATCCCTGATTGGCCTCGCGCACTACCCCTTCTTCGGTGATACCGATGGCGTCGAACGAGGCCTCGATCACCTTGCGGTAGAGCGCTTCGCTCTCTGCCAGCGCCTCCTCGGCGTGTTTGCGCTCGGTGATGTCCTCCTGCGTTGCCAGGAAGTGGGTTACCGTGCCCTGCGGGTCCCGCACGGGCGAGATCGTCACCGAATGCCATGTCAGGGTGTCGTTCTTGGTCCGGTTCTGGAGCTCTCCGTGCCACACCTGGCCCCGATGGATGGTCTGCCACATGTCTTCATAGACCTGGGGCGGCGTCTGACCTGACTTGAGGAGCTGGGGACTCTGCCCGAGAGACTCTAGAGCGGAGTAGCCCGTCATCTCCACGAACCGCTGATTCACGTATTCGATTCTGCCGGCGGTATCCGTGATGATCACCGAGGCCGGGCTTTGATCCACCGCCAGGGTCAGCCTCCGGATCGTGTCCTGCGCCCGCGCGCCTTCCTCCCGGGCATGCCGCTCCTCGAGAACCCGGCGCACCACGAGCGGAAGCCGGGCCAGATTTTGTTTGATGACGTAGTCGGCAACTCCCTGCCTCAAACAGTCGACGGCGAGCTCTTCGCCCAACGTCCCGGTAACCAGGATCAGAGGGACCTCTCCCCGGTATTCCTGCAAAACCGCCAGCGCGCCCATGCCAGTCCAGCCCGGCAGCCGGTAATCGGCCAGGACGACGTCGTAGGTGTTGGCACGGATCTGGGTCTCGAAGTCGGCTTGGGTAGCCACCACGTCGGCCCGCACGTCGAACCCACCCCGGTCGAGCTCGGCCAGACAGAGCTCCACGTCTACATCGGCGTGCTCGAGCAGAAGCAGATGCAGGGGCTCGCTCATCGGTTCTCCCCGCTGAAGGCGCGGGATGGGGCGGGCTCGTTCACCGCGAGCCAATACGCTCCCAGCTGATGCACGATCTGGCGGAAGCGCTCGAACTGGACCGGTTTCTGGACGTAACTGTTGGCGCCCAGCTGGTAACCCCGGACCACATCCTCTTCCAGGCGGGACGATGTGAGCAGCACGGCTGGAATGGCGCGAGTGCGGGGATCCCGCTTGACCTGCTCGAGCACCTCCAGGCCGCTCACCTTGGGAAGCTTGAGGTCCAGGAGGATCAGTCTGAGGGGAGCCTCGAGGCTCCGCTGCGTGTACCCGGCTCGGCAGAGGATAAAATCCAGAGCCTCCTCGCCGTCGTGCACGTGGTGAATGCGCCCCGCGAGATCCTTCCCCAGCGAGAGCATGATCAGCTCCGCGTCGGCCGGGTTGTCGTCGGCCAGCAAGACCTCCACTTCCGGGGCTCTCATCCCGGCTCGGCGGTCGTGCAGTCGCCTTGGTGGGCCAGGGTGAACGAGAAGGTGGCGCCGTGGTCGGGCTCCGCTTCCGCCCAGATCTCGCCGCCGTGCTTGTGGATGATGCGCTGCACCGTGGCGAGCCCCACGCCGCTGCCCTCGAACTGATCCGCGCGGTGGAGCCGCTGGAACACCCCGAACAGCTTGTCCGCGTACTTCATGTTGAATCCCACGCCGTTGTCCTGGACGGCGATCGTGCACCGGCCGTTGCTCCCGGTACACCCCACCGCGATCTTCGCTACCTCGCGTGGCCGGGTGTACTTGATGGCGTTCGAAAGCAGGTTGGTGAACACGATCTTGAGGAGTCCCGGATCGCACTCCACCGTGGGCAGGGCGCCGATGGCCCACTGGATCTTGCGATCCCCCCAGTCGGCCCGCAGCTCACTGACGGTGTCGTTCACCAGGGTATCCAACGGCGTGGCGCGGGTGTGCACGTCTTGCCGCCCCAGCTGAGCCAGATTGAGCAGGTCATCCACCAGCCGCCCCATGTGCTGGGTGCCTTCCTGGATCCGGCGGAGATAGTGCTGCGACTTGGAGTCCAGGGCCGGCCCGGCGTGCTCCACCAGGATCCGGGAAAAGCCGTCGATCTGGCGCAGTGGGGCCCTGAGATCGTGGGAAACCGAATAGGTGAACGTCTCCAGTTCCCGGTTGGCCGCTGCCAGCGCGGCCGTGCGGTCTGCAACCCGGCGCTCGAGGCTTTCGTTCAGCTGGCGGACCCGGGTCTCAGACAGCACGAGCTCCCGTCTGCCCCGCTGCCGCTCCATGGCGTACCGGATGGTCCTCCAGATGAGATTGCCGTCCACCTGCCCCTTCACCAGAAAATCCTGGGCTCCCTGTTGCACCACGGTGAGCGCAATACTCGGATCACAGACACCGGTGAGGACAATGATCGGGAGGGTTGGAGTCTGAGCATGAACCGAGGTGAACGTGTTCACCCCGTGGCTGTCGGGTAGCCCGAGGTCGAGCAGAAGCACATCGATTCCGCCGGCGCGGAGGCGCGCAAGCGTGGCTTCCAGACTGTTGGCGATTGCGAGCGCAAACGGGACAGCGCCGGTCTCGGAGAGCATCTCCTGTACCAGGCGCACGTCACCCGCGTTGTCCTCCACCAGCAGAATCTCGATGGGCACGAGGCCCGCGGGTGCCATGGTCAGGCCTTCATGGTCGCGGCCATGGTCGGCCGAGATGCAAGTGCGGATGTTCAGGTGGAGGGAGGATTCCGGGAATGGCGAGCGCGACGGGCTCGGCTAGGAGAGCGCCTAACAAGACCTGGACCAGGTTCTGATCGAGGACCGGCGGTGGTGGCTGTGGCCGGGTCACCGGAATTCTCCGTCGCCGCGAATCACGCGTATCAGGAGAACCGGCTACGCTATCTATCCATGACTGCATTGCGGAAATGATCCTTCAGGCGAAGTGTGCTCCTGATTCATCCCGCGGTGGTCGCGACCGTGGTCGTCAGGACCACACAGTCAACGGCTGGGAGTTATGCTGGGGGAAGGACCGGAACGCCTGCATCTGAGCTTAACTCGTGCAGGGTAGAGCCACCATCAGGAAGCGCCTGAGTCGAAGGCCAACGACCCCGGAAGTTCTCGATCGCTCCCCTGACCGGCGGATACGATCCCCACTCGAACCGCGTAGCGGACCAGCCCGGCCAGATCGTGAATACCGGTGCGATGCATGACCTGCGCCCGGTGGGTCTCCACTGTCTTGACGGACAGGCGCAGCCGTCGGGCGATTTCGCGGGTGGAGCATCCAACGGCGAGCATCTGCAACACCTGACGCTGGCGCCTGGAAAGACGCCGGAGGGACTCGCGTAGCTTCACAGCCATGACGATGGCCGGGGCGAGACGGTTGAGGTCCGACTTGCGGATGAAGTCCGTGGCTCCGGACCGTAAGCATTCCGTGGTCGACTGCTCAAACGCTCCGGCAACGAGCAAAAAGGGAGCCTCGGGAAGGCGGGCTTGGGTGAGTCGAAGCGCGTCGAGGGCGTTGAAGTCGGCTATGGCGTGATCGGAGAGAACCACGTCGGGCGTGAAGGTGTCGAGCGCTGAGGCAAACGCCTGTCGGCTGTCGACTCGCAGTACCGTACATCGGAGCTCCAGGCGCTCGAGCGCGTGGGTCACCAGATCCGCGTCGCGCGGATCATCCTCGAGGAGCAGGACCCTGAGCCTCGGTACCGGCTGACTGAGCATGGGTGTACGCTACGCTAAGCAAGGGAGGTGGAGCCGACCATCAGGATAAGTCCCTAGGAACACCGTCACACCCAAAGACGCACGCGGTGCTTTCGCCGCTCTCGACGAACCGCCACCAGCCACCTTCGGCCGAGGAATGATTCGATCGTTTCATAAGTAGGGTGCTACGGAAGAACACGGGGTGTCCGGTGGTCCTCGGATCCTCCGGGGACGGGCTCGACTAAGCCACCGCGTGCTCGAGATCCCGCGGCTGCTCCCGCTGAACTAAGCCGACGCGCAATGAGTAGCGCACCAGATTCGCGACCTGGTGAATCTCCAGGCGCTTCATGACTGCGGCACGATGGGTTTCCACGGTCTTGACGCTCAGGCGCAACCGCCGGGCGATCTCCCTGGTCGAGCAACTCATGGCCAGCATCTGAAGCACCTCACGCTGACGCCTCGACAGCCTCCGCAAGGGTATACACGCATCCATAGCCAGATTGATGGCGGGAAGGAGGCGGGAGAGGTTCGATCGGAGGATGAAGTCCCAGGCACCCATCTTCAAACAATCACAATCGCTCTGCTCGAACGTGTCAGCCAGCAGGAGGAAAGGCGAGGCCGGCAGCCGGGCCTGGGCCAGTCGCAGCGCACCGGCGGCACTCAAGTCGGCCACGCCGTGATCGCAGAGGATCACGTCGGGCTCGAAGACCTCCAACGCGCGGACGAATGTCGCTCCGGAATTGGCCTGGACTACTGTATTGCGAAAGTTGGTTCGCTCGACGGCGCACGTAATCAGATCTGCATCACGTGGATCAGCTGTGAGCAGCAGGACTCGAAGGCCAAGCGGCTGTGATGTTAGCATGCATCCACATCGCGGGCGGGGAACCCGTTACCAAGCAACCTACACGCGCATGGGCAGATTGACCATCGGGAAACGCCTGAGAGACGCTTCATCCCTCACGGCCGGCTCGAGCCACGTCAGATTCAAGTCATGAAGAGATGAATGTGCGACAGATTTCGGCCGGTTGTTGACGCAAACGGATCTCCGTCGCGCTAAAATCCGACGCCAGCAGACCCAAACGGAACTACGCCGCGGCCTGGTCGCCTACCCGGTCCTCCTCTTCGTCAGGCTTCGAGCGGAGCACCCCCTCGGCCGGATCCCCTGCGGGAACCAGTCCCACTCGGACGGCGTAGCGCACCTGGCGGGCCAACTCCCGGATCCCCAGCCGCTTCGTCATGGCGCCTCGATGGGTCTCCACCGTCTTCGCGCTCACTTTCATCCACTCCGCGATCTCCCGGGTGGTCCGTCCCTCACTCACCAGCCGCAACACCTCCAGCTGGCGCCGGGTCAGCCGCTTGAGCGGCTGCCGTACGGAGAGAGCGCGACGGGTGATTGGCCCGAGGCGCCTCAAGCTGCCGGTCAGCAACACGTCCTCGGCGCCGGCGCGGAGACAGGTGACGGCCGTCTGATGGTCGAGGGCCTCCGCCACCACGATCACCGGGGCGGTGGGCCGTAATGCCTGCGCGGCCCGCAAGGCCGCCGTCGCATCGAACCCCGGCAGGTTTGGAGTCGCGAGGATTATGTCGGGTGCAAGGCTTCGAAGCGATCCGATAAAGGCCGCTTCGCTGGCGACCCGGACACAGTGCACCGGCAGCCCGGTGTGCTCCAGTTCGCCGGCTATCAACGCTTGAGTTTCGGGGGAGGCCTCCAGGAGGAGGACCCTGAGTCGGGCGTCCGGCTTGCGGCCGGCCATTCGATTTGACATGTTCTGACGCACCTCTAGGCCAATGGTCAATATTTATATACTTTGTTGTACGTTAATGGTCAAGTCAGACAGCAGAGACCAACAATGGGTAGAATGCCGTTTAGCCGCGTTCCGTCGCGTCGGGCTTAGGAGGTTGCGATGAGCGGTTCGGAGGACCTGCTCGACATCAAGCAGGCGGCCAGCTTCCTTGGGGTGAGCGAGACGTCGCTCCGGCGGTGGACCAACGCGGGTCAACTCGCCTGCATGCGGGTGGGTGGAAAGCGGGAGCGCCGGTTCCGCCGCGCGGATCTGCTGGCCTTCATGGAGTCCCAGCCGGTCACCGATGCCGCTTCCCAATCCCGGACTCCGCACGGGCCGCAGCACACCATCATCGCCGGAATTCCGGTGACCCTCGGGACCCATCTCTGCGCTCTATATGGAAACGATGCGGGGAGGACAAAGCTGGCCGTAGAGTTTCTGTTCGAGGGACTGCGCCCGGGCAGCGCGTGCTTTCTCGCTGCGTCTGCCGAGGCCACTGGCCAGATCCTGGGGCGGCTCGAGCGCAGCCGAGGCTCAGTTCAGCCCGAGATTGACGCCGGCCGGCTGGTGCTCTACAAGTACTGCCCCACTCCGCAGGAGCAATTCGACTATTGGGAAACCCATTTCGTCGCGGCCATGAGCGCCGGGGCCACGTCTCTCCGCGTGGTCGGGGACATGACGTCCTGCCTGAATGCAGGAATGACGTTGGACGAGGTCATGGAGTACGAGGCCGGGTATGACCGGATACTTGCGAAGCGCTTCCCGCTGGTGACGCTGTGCCTCTACGACGTGCGCCGGTTCGAGAGCCTCGAGGTACTCAAGGCGCTCCAGGGGCACACGGACATGTTCCGGTATCCTGCCGAGCGCCTGCTGGCGTAATCGGCCCTATCCGCAGAGGCGTGGGTGGCTGACTCACTCTGCCGCCCGCCGCAACGCCGCTCGAACACGAGCCACGAAGCGAGCCGGCTCCAAGGGCTTCCGGATGTAGTCATCGGCTCCCGCCTCCATCAACTCTGCCTCCATCTCCTCCGTGCCGGATCCGGTCAACACCAGCACGGGTAGCCCGGCGGTGGCCACGGTTTGGCGCACCCGTGCAAGCACCTCCCGCCCGCCCATCTCAGGCATCTCGAGATCGATGACCATCAAAGCAGGTGCCGGCCCGGCTTCGAGCTGGGCCAAGGCGGCGAGACCATCCCCCGCCTCCACGACCCGGAAGGCGCTCTTCTCCAGCACCTTGCGAGCGAGGGTGCGGCTGACCTGGTCATCGTCTACCAGTAAGACCAGTGGCTGCTGCGGTTCGGAGCCGGCCTGATCAGTGCCTGCATCCCCCAACACCCGCTCCACCTCCTCCAGCGTGGTCTCCCCCTGGCGCACCCGCTCGACCGCATTCTCCCGCAGCGAACGGAAGCCGCCGACGGCGGCCGCCTTCTGAAGCCGAGCTACTGTAGCTCCCGTGGCCACCAGCTCCTCGAAGGTGGAGTTCGAGATCAGGACCTCGAGCAAGGGGAGCCGGCCCTTGTAGCCGGACTTGCTGCACACGTCGCAGCCTACCACCCGCACCAGCGGTTGGACTCCGTAGCGCGCCGCGAGTCGAGCCTCGGCCGGACTGAGGGGGCCCACTAACGGCCGCACGCACGTGGGGCAGGCCCGCCGCGCCAGCCGCTGCGCCACCGAGCCCCGCAGGGTGGCGGCGATCTTGGTCCGGTCACTTCCCAGATCGAGAAACCTTGCCACCGCGCCCACGGCGTCGTTGGCATGAAGCGTGGCCAGGACCAGATGGCCGGTCAGGCTTGCCTGTACCGCGACTTCGGCCGTCTCCCGGTCGCGGATCTCGCCCACGAATACCACGTCCGGGTCCTGTCGCAGGATCGAGCGCAGTGCCGCGGCGAACGTCAGGTCGCGCTTCGCCTCCACCTGGATCTGGGTAAGACCAGGGAGCTCGTATTCGACCGGATCCTCCACCGTCATGATGTTGACCTCGCCGGTGGCCAGCTCCTGGAGCGCAGCATAGAGCAGGGTTGTCTTCCCCGACCCGGTAGGACCGGTCACTACGACGATCCCCTCGCGGTGGCCGAAGAGGCGGCGAATGCGACTGAGCTCAGCGGGTGCAATGGCGAGCCCCTCCAGCCGGCGCACGTTGCGGGGGTCCAGCAATCGGATTACCGCCTTCTCCGCGTCTCGGGTCGGCACCGTCGAGATACGCAGATCGAGCGTGGCGTTTTCCACCTGCAGTCGAGCCCGCCCGTCCTGAGGACGGAGACGATCGGCAATGTCCAGCTTGCCCATGATCTTGATGCGTGACACCACCCGACTCATCACCGAAGTGGGCACCTGCATGATGGTGCGGAGAACCCCGTCGATCCGGAGACGCACGGTGCCACCCTCGCGGCCCGGCTCGAGATGGATGTCGCTTGCCCCGGTCCGCACCGCCTCGTGCAGGATCAGGTTGGTGAGCTTCACGACTGGAGTGGCATCGATCTCCTCGGTGGAGACGGCTTCAGGGCCGGTGTCCTCGACCAGAAAGACCTGGTCAGCCATATCCGAACCGATGCGTCCTACCAGGCGCTCTACCAGGCGATCGGGCGCATACAGCTCGTCGATTACTTTCAGGATTGCCGACGGGGGTGCGATCTCGAAGACAGCCTCGCGTGCGGAAACGAAACCCAACGCCTGTTCGAGATCCAGGTCGCTCGGATTGGCCACCGCCACCGTGATCTGCCGGTCGTTGGCGCGGATCGGGAGAGCAGTGTGGCGCCGGGCACCTTTTCCGGGACCAGCGAGATCGTCGCGGCCGACCGCCGCCTTCAGATCGGCCACGCTCAACCGGTGCCGCTTGGCCACGTGTCCGGCGAGATCTCCCTCGCTCAACCGGCATGCTCGGGCTACCTGGGCCCAGGCTTCTGGTAGCGGAGTGCTCGGTGCCACCTCGATGACCTCGCCGGGGGGAAGCAGACCGGCGCCTGCGGCGAGGGCCGCCAGCCAGTGAGTGTGGATCTCGGATTTAGCTTTCGCTATGGTCAGGGTCCCTCCTTCCGCGCTCCAGGCGTAGATGCTCGAGCACCGACTCGACCTTCGGCCGTTGCGGAACTCGACGCCTCGCGGCATCGG
>Ga0193723_1000133_pt1 | contig 25245 bp, 20 predicted proteins | sample H2m2metaG_FD_143042 | JGI IMG/M metagenome (GOLD analysis project Ga0193723, IMG submission 143042) | Soil microbial communities from a riparian zone of the East river system, Colorado, United States - H2m2 | ecosystem: Environmental > Terrestrial > Soil > Riparian zone | place: USA: East River...
AAAAGAGGTATTGCACATTACTATGGGGCTATCGGAGCGGCACCCAAGAGCTTAAAGCCATCTAAAGTTTTGATGGATTCTTTTGACAATGACTTGGAAATATCATATGACCTTGATATTGAACCGGGCAAGACTTGCGAGCTTGCTTTGATTGCAGCTGGCAGCTTTAGTACGCTTGAAGATTGCTTGGATGAATACCGCTATATAAGAGATAATTATAGACAACTTTTAGACGACACAGATAATCACTTCAAAACTGTACTAACTTCTACTCTCCATATCGAAACAAGTCCGAAGCAAAACTATACCATCTTGAAGTTAGCTAGGGCTTTTCAAAAGGCGAAGGCAAGCATGGAGTATTTAAAGGCTGAGTACGATCAACTTGGTGTTGGGATTTGCGCAGGTCTTCCAAGGTTTCCTAACTACTGGGCTAGGGATACAGGATGGTCATTAAGAGGTTATTTGTCGATCGGGGATTATAGTTTCGTTTTTAGAGTCATAGAAAACTTCTTGCGACATCAGGCAAGGAAGACTTCGAAATCTGCAACAAAAGGAGAGTTGCCAATGCTGATCAGCGGTAAATCCTTTCTTCATAGTACCACATTCGGGTCAGCAGATTCAACGTTTCTATTTCCTTGGGCAATACGCGAATACGTCTACTGTACAGGTGATGTACATTTTTTAACGGAGAGATGGAGATCTATCATCGATCTTGTCAACTGGGGATTATTAAAGGACGAGGACGGAGATGGATTAGTTGACCACGGGTTTACAGGGGTTGCAGAAAAACTGCCTATCCAAGACTCAACGTGGATGGATCATATTGATAGAAGGAAAAGTGCAAATGACGTTCAAGCATTATTCTATGAAAGTCTGAAAATCGGAAGCGATTTAGCAAGAGTTGTAGGAGATAGTCGTAATCAGGAAGGGTGGCTCAAGCATGCTAAAGAACTACGGAATAAAATTGATTTAGAATATTGGGATCATAATACTGGATTTTATTACGATACTATTAGAAGAGATTGCACAAAAGATCCTAGTATTCGTCCGAATGCACTAATTATGCTGATGACGGAAGCAGTCAAGGATAGAAGCAAGGCAGAATCTGTTCTTAAGCGAATAGAAAAGAATGATATTACTACACCTTGGGGAGTAAGGACATTGAGCAACACAGATCCAAAGTATTATCCAACTCTTTATCATGATGGGGCTGTATGGCCTCTTGTCACAGGATGGGCTGCTTTAAGTGAAATCAAATTTGGAAGAAGAGAACAAGCACTCTATTACATAGAATCTATGGCAGAAAGAATACTTCATGAAAACGGTATGTTTGCAGAGACATACAGAGGCGATCGACCTGAACCGTTTAATTCATGTATTCTTCAGGCTTGGTCCATCGGGATGTACGTCCATGCATTTCGTGAAATGATGCTTGGTATGAAGGTAAATATGATCGAGAACAAAATTCAAATTGAACCTCAAATACCAGAGTCGCTAAGAACTAACTCTATCCCAATAAATTTCAAATATAGATTGGACACTATAAGAGGTAGAGGCACAATCCATTTTATCGTTGATCCTAACGATGACATGATATCTGTTGCATTTAACGGCGGTGAGTTAGAGGTACAACCGGAAATTTTCAGTAACACATATTCAGTTAATATTGAGCATTGAGTTGAATTCTAAAAATACTTGTATTTTCGTTACTATCAGGAGTAACAAAACAATATCTTGATGAGCTTCATCTACGATGATATTGACTCTTTCCGCAGCGAATATACTACTGGTATAGATTACTGTCTCTAGAAACTCTATCTGTTTTATTAGAATGACATGATCATAAGATATCTTTATCCTAGTTATTTTCATAATTCTGTTATACGTCTTGCTGATGAACAACTTTGGATATATCATATCAAATATCAATAGGGCATTTTCATAATAGAAGATTTTATAATATAAGATGTTGCTCTAGAACAATTTGAGGATATTGTACGCTCTGGAATGATATTGTTGTTACTTCCTATGTTATAACTTGTGTACCTTTTGTAGGCGCTGTGTTCTCAAGCCAGGTGTTGATTAATATATTAAAAGATATGAAGTGACACTTCCAGCCATGGTTCTTTACTGCATCTTATTGATGGAATGTCCAATAATATCACTTCCTTTCATTATAATACAGCATGCACACTTTTGCGTCACACATGCCGACGCTTGTTCATGTTTACAAATAGAACATATGCACGCTTGAGTTGTAATAGCAAAAATCCTGTTCTGTTGTTTTGACTTTTGATCAACATACAACCATAACGCTACAACTGGTATGCCTATCAAGAGGAATATAATGATAGTTCTTATCGGAATTCTTAATACAAATAATGAGATTCCAAAGCATAAGACAGCAATCCCCAGGATTGAGAGCCAACGTGTGGTAATATCCATGTTATTTAGTATCCTATACTATTTTATATAGAGGTTCATTGCCGTATATATTATTTTGAATGACAAGATGAAAACTAGGCGCGCAATAATATCGTAGCCGACATATTAGAAGATGAATCAAGAAGAAGGGTTACGATTTTTATCATTATACTCAACTTCACTATATATTTTATTTGACGTCCTTCATTGTCTTTAAGTCGCAGATTTCTCAAATGTTAGAGACTTCAAAGCAAAAAATTTTCATAAATAAAAATAAAAAAATTAGGTCTGAATTAAATACAGACCAATGGGTTTCTCTTTTTCTCTTTTCTTCTACGGAATTGATCTACTATACAGCTTTCCTTCCAGTGCTAGCTTGTACATTTCAGCTACATAGGGATTCTTTGCTGGTGTTTCTGCACCAAGTTCTACTAGACGTGCATAAACTCTTACTACATATGCTAGAGCGCCCATGAAAGCTACAACTACTCCCATATTGAACATCCAATGGTTAGGAACTGAAAATATTTCCTCTACAAACCAGAAATGCCACAATTCGTTGACTCCAATTGTAAACATGGTTGCTAAATAACCAATAATGGTTATCTTCAGCCCTGTATTCATAGAGTTATTTGGTCCTCTAAGAATTGGTACTCGTCTATCATACATTGCCACAAATCCCCATCCTAATGGCAGAGCAACAAAATGGCTATATAACCACCAATGGGCTGGCGTGAAAGCACTGTCTCTAATAGCTGTCTGATGCAGAGATCCATCGACAAAGTTATCCACCTCTACAGATGCTGCGATTGAACCTAGCATTATAACGAGAATGTAGATCTTCTTCAGCCGTTGTATTTCAACTTCTTTCGGAATTAGTGCTGGCATTTGTGCCATATTAGTCAATGAATAAGGGGAGATATCTTTTATATTAAGTTGACGTTGAGGTTTATCAGGAATATTATAGAGGATTTGTAATAATCAGTTATAAAATAACCAAAATTTTGCTAAATAAACCATATGTTTTATAATTATGGAGCTAATGCATATACTATCATTGATGCTAATCAATAATGAATATCACAGGTTGTAAATATGGATTATGTCCACTTAGCGAATCACACATTCGTCGTTTATGAGGTCTAGAGATTGGTTAAGCCTATGTCGATCATTTAGTGATATAGTTAACCAGGTAGCTTCTAAAATAATACAAAATCAGTCAAACGAGATTACGTGTAGGAATTTCTTAATTTTTAAAGCCGGCCTGATAAAAGTGGCGCAGGTTCAGGATGAAAAAGGATATTTCACAAATAAAAAATTCAAAGATCGACAACAGCGGCTAACGCCCGGTAAAAAACTCAACTCATGCTGAGTTTCTTTATCGCTAGGGAGCAGATGACATGCTGTTTAATGATGGGAAGAAGAATATTGATATGTCGCCGGAAGAATTAAAGAAGCCCATAGAACGATACATTTGATAAAGTAATAGAGAGGTAGAATCAAGTTATCTCAGATAATGATAGGGTTGAAACTTGGGAAAGAGTATCATTTTCTAAATGAGAAATGATCTATTTGGGTAGAAAAGAGGAGGTAGGATGATAAAACATGCTTAAGAGCTATTAATACGTTGGCGGTATTGTATTCTTCCTATGAGATAGCGCAACAGCCAATAACAACTCTGTTCAGTACGCCAGGATGCCAAATAGAATTCATTTTTTTCAAAGACAAAATATAACGTTCGAAGAAAATTTGTCATGATAGTATACAATGAGATGATAAACTTGAACCCGACTGCAGGACGACCGAATCACTACAGTAAAATATATATCTTTGTTTCTTCTGGTAAGCCTAGATAAAGAATATATGATGAATAGCAAGACCTGTGTCGTGACTGCTTTAATAGCTATCACGGTATTGTCTACAGCGTTCGTATTCCTTCAGCCAGCAAAAGGACATGGTGTACAAGCTCAGCTGCAGAGTAGATTCGTAAGAATTCAGGATGAGTCATTCTCAGCACAGACACTCCGCACAGGTGATGAATTGACAGTTACTGGTACATTGCAAAGTCTCGTCAACCGACCCCTCAGGGCATGGTTATCGCTATTTAGTGAATCAGTAAATGCAGGTAATAGATGGGAATTTATTTCGAGAGACCCACCGGGAAACATCTTCGAAATTGCCCCTCAGGCAAAAATACCATATTCCCTTACCGTTAAGGCCCTAGAGCCTGGCATTTACCATGTACATACGCAGTTGAACATAGAACACATTGGTCCAGGTTTAGGTCCAGGACAGACAGTCCAAGTTACTGGCCCTGCAGTATTAAAGCCAGTTCCATGGGGTAATGTAGCATACCAGTGTATTGTGATCGGTGCTGGTCTGGGTGTAACCTTCGCGACAAGGCCGTGGCAAGTGATATAGAGTTCATTCTCACTTTCCTCCATTTTCTTTCAAATTAGACTAACAGGGTTTATTTCACTTTTCAAACAATTTCTAGCATAAGAAATCGAATTCGTTTGCAAGCTTCTATTCTACTACCGAGTGACTTTATGGCACTGCGGATCCTCTTTATTCTCTTATATCATTATAGTTAACAGAATCGGCATCTCCATAGAGCTTAGATAATAATACTCAGAGGGTTCAATCTGAAAATATTTTGACCTTACGTCTCAGTTCAATGAAGGCAACCATTCAGGTATTCCACCTTACTACTACAAAGTAGATCCCAATGTATCATTTTTGAACTCGGATTTCCTTAATGTCTCCCATATATTTTTGAAGAACCATCGGGACTTCTATGGTCTGTTTTGCTGTCTGACAATTTTCTATTATAGCTACCATAGTCCTTTCAGTCGCAACGAGTGTACTATTCAGAGTGTGAACTAATCGAGTTTCTTCATTGGCTTTATTTCTAAATCGTATTCTAAGCCTGCGCGCCTGGTAATCAGTACAGTTTGAACATGAAACAATTTCACGATAGGCGTTTTGACCTGGGAGCCATGCTTCTATATCATATGTTTTAGCAGAAATCTTCCCTAGATCTGCTGAACATAACAATACTACTCTGTTCGGAATTCCGATTTGCTCATAGAATTCCTCGCTTACTGCTAGCATACTCTCGTGTTCATCTTTAGAATTTTCAGGACTACAGTATATGAATTGTTCAACTTTTTCAAACTGATGGACTCTGAAAATACCTTTCATATCCTTGCCGTGAGCACCAGCTTCCTTTCTAAAACACGGACTGATCCCTCCGAACCTGAAAGGCAGCTTGCTGCCCTCCAGGATCTCATCCATGAACATAGATGCCATTGCGTGCTCAGAGGTCCCTATCAGATAGAGGTCCTCACTATCAATTTTATAAATTACTTGGTCCAGATCTTCAAGAATCGCTGCTCCTTCTATAGCTTCTTTTCTTATCATATAAGGGGGTTGAAGAAGCACATATCCCTTCTTCTGCAGAAAATCCAGTGCAAAATGAATTAAAGCTTGATTCAACCTTACAAGATCATTTTTTAAAAAATAAAATCTGGCACCTGATATTTTTGCTGCTCTTGCAATATCTATTAAATCCAGATTATTAGCAATATCTATATGATCCGCAATTGGAAAATCATGCTTTTTGACCACTCCATTGTATTTAATTACAACATTGTCGTTTTCATCATTTCCAATTGGAACACTATCATCAAGTAGATTAGGAAGACGCATCATTAAGCGTCTAAATGATGCATCGACTTTGATTTTTTCTTGTTCCAAGGCAAAAATCTTGTCACCAATCACTTTCATTGCTTCGATTTCTGAAGTAACTTCCCTTTTTGCCTTTTTTGAGGTGGAGATCGAGTGGGCAAGGATATTTCTCTTATGTTTATTTTCTTCTATCTCGGCAATTAGTTCTCGCCGTCTTTTATCTAACGCCACCAGCTGATCTAACGGAAAATCTAACATTCTTTTTCTTAACATGTCCTCGATAAAGCCCGGACTCTCTTTCAACAGTTTTGAATCAAGCATCACTAATCACTTTTTTTGCCAGCAAGACGTGATCCAATACTTCATCGATGGTATTCACAAGTGTTTCAAGTCCGGTAGTGCACGAAAATTCAATGAGTAAAGTATTCTTTTTTGAAGACATATCCATGGATAAGCCTTTCGGAAAGTTAACGTTGTCTGGTATTAATGCCTTCATAATGGCTTTCATCTCAGATTTTCTAGAGAAGGTTATCTCTACAATAACAGTAACTTCAAGGGACATTTTCGGCTTTACTATTTACCAATTTGCTCTTCACAAGCGAGATGAACTCTTCTAACCTTACGGCAGGAATCCTACATCCTGCAGCCTCAGCGTGACCGCCTCCAAAACCACCAAGGGGCTTTGAACATTCCCCCATCACTTTTCCAAGATCAGAATCAGAGTGACATCCTAAGCATTTTCTACCAGAAAATTTGTAAGCGCCATCTTCAGTTAATGTTCTAACAAAGAGCAGCCTCCCACTAAATGCTAGAGAGCCGCTCAATAATGAGGAAACTCCTCCAAGCATATTCACACCCAAAACTCCTTCGCCGTTCACGAAAACAGAGGTTCCATAATCCATTAGGCGCCACTTTTCGGTGAAGAGAGTGGAAGCATAATTACTTAAAGTAACCCTGTACTTGGTTGCTATCTCTTCGCCTTCTGCTAATAACTTATCTCTATCGCCCATGCAAATCCCAATACCTACACCTGCCTTTCTCATTCTACCACAAGCATTGACCATCATAGAAAACTCTCGTGCATCCCTGACATGTGTTTGCTGATCTTCATTTTCCAGAGTGTATGTATAGCCTATAAGATTATCAATCACATTTACTGCAGTGTTCTTAGACTTAGTAGCTACATATTTGGCAATAGCATCTAATATCGTACTTTTTTCTTCTTGAGTGATCTCGGAAAGTACTCGCCACCGGCCATTTTCCTTCATATTTATGCCAGTATTTTTTATTAAAGTATAACAATTTTCAGTATTCCACGTCAACCCCTCAATATATGGAAAAGAGGTATAGGCAAGTGCTTCGTGTAATGGCCTAGTCTCGCGTCCTAAAAACATCAAATCTAGGTCCACACTAACAAGGCCATGCGACTCGGCGATCTTTACAATTTCAGAATTCATACCTATAAGTGACTTCTTATCTCCTTGGTCCTGTCTATCAGCCATAGCGGATACAACTGCAACTCCTGACAAATCCCAATTCTTTCTTTCAAGTGCGTGTGCCACAAGATATGCCATTCCTCCAGCAGAAATTTCCCTGCCTCCATCTATGCCATAACTCCAAGAATTAAAGATATGATCAGTAAAATCCGTTTCCATCTCATCCTTTGAGATGCGATGATGATCTATTATAGCCCACCTCTCATCAAAAGCCTTACGAAGCTCGCGACTCATTCCACCTCCTAAATCTAGTATTATATAAAAATCATAATCTTCACGCTTCATTTGTTCTATGACATTCAGGGTCAGATCGGAAACAGTCTTAAACACATATCTAGCTCCTAATCTTGCCAAAGCAATAGAAATAATACCGCCAGAAATAATTCCATCTGCATCCAGATGAGAAACTATTGATATGCTGCTACCTTTGTCGATTAAAGATAATATGTTTTCACTTAGAGCTTTGAAGTCTTGAAGGAGCTCTTTGCTTCCCATGATTGTGCTCTTACTCGAGTTGAGCAACAACCGATGCATATTTCCAGTTTTGTTGAAGCTTTCCAGTTCGTTTGTAGTATTTGGAAAGTCGATGGATCTTAGCTTCGATCAATTCCAATGATCGAACATTGCGGTGATCACTATTATGAGTTCTCAAGTGCTTCTGCAGGGCCAAAGACTTTCTTACCAGATGATCCAAATCCTCTGGCATATCTTTTTTAATATCATTTTCAGCAAGTAGAGCCGTGACTTTTTTTCCTAAAATTGATTTGACTAGCGGAATTCCATATTCGTCTCGCATTTTGATACCAATCTCACTTGGCATTAAACCTTCTTTTGATAATTGAAGTACTAAGGCAGACAATTGTGCTCGACTTTCTGTTACCCAAGAAGGTGCATTCTTTGATGTGGGGCGAGTAGAATGAGATTGACCGCGAGTATGAGCATGAATACGTGCCATATTTAAGAGAAAGATTAACTGCATGTCTTAAATGTTACTCAACTTATAAATTGCAAGGCAACAAGATTTGCTTAACGATAAATCCTGTGACAAGGTTGGACAGTTAGGAGTTCTATCAGATATTATTCAAATCTATGAGACACTCTGTGTGTAAATTGCTTAATTTAAGATGTTGTGGTAAGAGGAGAATAACAAATTGAAAACAATTTATCTAGGATATACTTTGGCTTGTCACTGTGGTACGAAACAAAGTTATGAGGTCTTTCTTAACAGCTTTAATTTATAGCATCAGTTATTGAAAGTGAATTAGTACCCAATGAGATCAATTGGTAATCAGTTATCTATTATTATTATGAAGGTAGATTCAGATCCCAGTTAATAGGTCACGAAAGAAAATTGTAATACATATGTTACAGGTATATCATTAGTGTAGCGTTAAGAGCCCGTGTCAACCCCTTCGGAACAAAGACATATGCGATAAATGCATAGGATCTGCCGCTAGTACGAGATTAAAGGATCGAGAGGACTAGGGTAATGTATATTTGTGTATCAAGCCTACAATCCCTAAGGTTACTTATGGAGCTGTTCCTAACGGTCATAAATGCGCTGTTATCGGTGATAATGATCGGAATTTTGGTTACATGGATTTATTTCTGTCTATACATAGTGAGATCTTTTAAACGATCTCCATTGTTAGAATCTATTGCTGTCCCTTGGTTCCACAGTCCGCCAAAGGTCAGTATCATTATTCCCGCACGAAACGAGGAGAATTACATAGCAAAATGCCTTGATAGCGTTCTTCTTCAGGACTATCCGAATTATGAAATAATCGCGGTTAACGATTCATCGAATGATAATACAGGGAAGATAATACAAACATATTCGATGAGGATTCCCAAGGTTATAGGAATCGATCTTGAAATGAAGCCCGATGGTTGGGTTGGCAAGAACTGGGCATGTTACCAAGGCTATCTGAAAGCAACAGGAGAAATCCTTCTTTTTACAGACGCAGACACTGTTCATTCCCCTTCTGCTATGAGTCTCGCTATGGGACATCTACAACAGCAAAACCTAGATGCCATTACTGCTATACCAAAGCTTTTGTGTGAAGATATTTGGATAAGGATTACGTTACCTATTCTCTCAACTTTTTTGAACACTAGATTTTCAGCATTACGAGTGAACAATCCCAAAACGAAAACTGGGTATTTTTTTGGAAGTTTTTTTGCGATTACTCGAAGTACATACGAAGCTATTGGAACGCATAAGAACGTAAGGAGCGAGCTTATAGAAGATGGTGCGTTAGGTGGCAAAGTAAAAAAATCCAAATTCAAGATGAAAATGGTCAGGGGCGAGCATTATGTAACTGCCGTCTGGGCAAGGGATCTTAAGAGCCTATGGCACGGTCTCCGCAGATTAATTATTCCTCTATATAACCAGAATAATCTTTGGACATCTATGATGGTCGTTTCAGTATTCTTTCTCTTACTCTCACCGTTTTTGTTGCTGCCATATTCGTTATCGTTATTGTTCCGGGCACCTGATCATTATTTAGTAGACCAGATACTGGTATATAGTAACGTTATGACAATTTCTGTGATATTGTTATCTACTGCTATACAACTAAGGTTCGGTTTGTCTCAAAATCCTATCTATGCTTTGGCTTGCCCCTTGGGCAGTGCTATTATCTCACTATCTTTCATCTCGTCAATTCTCGATGCAAACAAGATCGACGCAGTTAATTGGAGGGATAGACACTATACTGTAAATCAATCCCAGCATCCGTTGAACTAGCTGAGAATGATTTTTATCATTCTAAACTAAAAATTCTTCTATCAAACATGAGATGGATTTTGGATCCGAACTGAACCTTTGTCAACCTAGATCGCTGTTGAAAACTCTAACTTCATAAGTATTTATTAACAACGACTGGGCTTAACTACCAGAAGAAGGATTTTAGATATGCTCATGAGCACACTTAACGGAGGTTTTAATGCAGTTGTAGCAGACATGTTAGATGGCAAAACTATCTCTAAAGCTACTGCATGTGAATTAATAAATTCTTCAGAAGTTGACACGATTGCTTATATTGCCAAGTTGATTCGAGATCAATCAAAGCAGCGATGTATTACTTATTCCCGTAAAGTCTTTATTAATCTTATAAATCTATGTCGTGATACATGTTCTTATTGCACTTATAAAAAAGAGCCAAATGAACAGGCAGCATCTCTGATGACACCTTCACAGGTCCTTGCACTTGCAGAAGTTGGCAAAAAATTCAAATGTACTGAAGCGTTGTTCATCACAGGAGAAAAGCCTGAGTTGAAGTACGGAGAAGCAAGAACATGGCTAAAATCTCTAGGATATTCGTCAACCATTGAATATATAGCCGAAATGAGTGAAACGATTCTTCGAAAGACCGGGTTGCTGCCACACACAAACGCAGGAAACCTAACAAAAAATGAAATTTTGCTGCTTAAAGATACTAATGTTAGTATAGGACTAATGCTTGAGTCGTCAAGCGAGAGATTATTGATGGCAGGAATGCCCCATGAAATGGCTCCAAGCAAAAATCCAAAGATCAGAGTGAAAACGCTCGAAAACTCCGGGCAGCTAAAAATACCCACGACAACCGGTATTCTTGTTGGGATAGGTGAGACTCCAGAAGAGTTGATCGACTCGCTTTTTGTCATTAAAGAAATTAATCGCAAGTATAATCATATTCAGGAAGTGATAATACAGAATTTTTCGCCAAAACCAGAAACCAAGATGTCAGGTTGCTGTGGCCCATTACCTAGCTATTTTCAAAAAGTTATAGCATTGGCTAGGATCATACTGGGCGCGGACATGAATATTCAAGCTCCTCCTAATCTGAATCGAAACATTTTTGGGAAATTTCTTGATGCAGGAATTAATGACTGGGGCGGAATATCTCCTGTAACGATTGATCATGTGAATCCGGAATTTCCCTGGCCAACTATAGATGCTGTCAAAACTGTTACAACTACGAGAGGATACAACCTTAGGGCGCGTCTGCCTGTATACCCTGAGTTTTTATATAGTCGTGATGAAGAATTTATACCAGGTAGTCTTAGAAGTTATATAGATATGCTATCAGACAATTCGGGTCTGGTTAGAGAGGAGTATCTAAATTGAACGTCGATTCTCTTTTGAGATCTACTGATCCAATTGTTGCATCAGCACTAAACCGCGCACTAAGCGACAGGGATATTTCTTTAGAACAAGCGGTAGAGCTATTAGATTCTACAGGATTGGAGATGAATATGACAGTATTAGTGGCCGACGAGTTACGAAGACGAACTGCAGGAAATAATGTTACCTATGTAATAAACAGGAACGTTAATTTCACTAACGTCTGTATTAAAAGATGCGGGTTCTGTGCTTTCAGCCGAGATTATCGTGAGGAAGAAGCTTACTTTCTCCCGACCGATGAAATTGTTAGAAGAGCAAAGGAAGCATGGAGTTTAGGTGCAACAGAAATTTGCATCCAGGCAGGACTCCCGCCCAAAGCCGACGGCCATCTCTATATTGATATTTGTAAAGCAATCAAAAAAGAACTGCCCGATATACATATACATGCCTTTTCCCCTGAAGAAGTGCTGTACGGTTCAGTTCGGGACCAAGTACCTGTTGAAGAGTACTTAAAAATGCTGAAAGAAGCAGGAGTGGGAAGTTTGCCAGGAACAGCAGCAGAGATCTTGGATCAGGAGGTACGGGATATAATATCCCCTGGTAGAATTACAGTAACAGATTGGATCAAAGTCATTAAGCTTGCACACTCGATGAATATTCCTACTACTTCTACAATTATGTATGGTCATATCGAATCATCATTACACAAGGCAAGACATTTAGAATTGCTTAGAAAAATTCAAACAGAAACACATGGATTTACTGAGTTTGTACCACTTAGCTTTGTACATACCGAGGCACCCATGTTTAACCATGGCGTTGTTCGTAACGTTCGCGAAGGAGCTGATGGAAACGAAGTAGTAAAAATGCATGCTGTTTCACGAATTATGCTGCATCTTTACATCAATAACATCCAGGTTTCATGGGTCAAAGAAGGAGCTAGAATGTCACAGGTACTCCTAGGCTCATCAACGAAAGTATTTCAACAGCAGCAGGTGCCCAGTACGGACAATTGATGAAGCCAAAACAGATTCGATCCGTGATCAGATCTTCTGGAAGGGTCCCCGCCCAAAGGTCTACAACATACAAAATATTGAAATTGTATCCTAATGCTGATCATGATGATTCTGAATCTGCTCTAGATATTGCAGAGCCCACTCAATTCGGTTCATTCCACGAGCTAATTAAATTAGATGAATTCCGTTATAGAAGAAAAGAAAAATCAGCCAATTGTTCATAACGAGATGTGCTCGTACAAATCTTAGATCCCTATAATATTCATATGACAATTTCCTATTATTCCACAAATGACAATATCTCGATTTTGCATCTATCCACGAGAGCTTCCAAGATATCAGCTGCAGGGAGTGAACGATTTGTGGAAAATATTGTTCTGCTTTACTACTAGTCGGTAAAATATTTTAATATTCTGACAGAAATCTTTAAATTCTGTGAAATAAAACTCTATAAATCTTATTAAAAGGATTTTCTTGCACGTTCTGGGTAAGGTTTAAGAATAGTAAACAAGTCTTCTGATTTACAAAGTAGATGGAATCCGCAGCAATAGTGGTTCGCTTGAAATGGAATAACCTTGAACATAAGGGGGTGGCATTTCCTCCAGTTTACCAGCCAAGAGGAACAAGTATTAGAGTTAACGGTGAAAAGTTAACCCTCACCCCTGACCTGGAAGAAAGGATCTATGCATGGGCCAAAAAGAAGGACACTCATTATATTCACGATGAAGTTTTTCAATCTAACTTCTTAAGCGATTTAAAAAAACTGCTGCCCGAGAGGTTCCAAAACATACAGAGCGTAAAAGAAATTGACTTCTCAGATGCCTTCGAAAACGTTGAAAAGGAAAAGAAAATGAAAGAAGAGGAGAAAGAAAGGATCAGAAATCTACCAATAGAAGAAAGAAGGAAATTATCATTAGCGAAGAAGCTGGAAAGGCAAAGATTGACGGCTGTATATGGCAAGGCCGTCCTCGATGGGGTCGAAGTTGACGTAGCAAATTGGCTGGTAGAGCCTCCTGGGCTATTTATGGGGAGGGGTCTTCATCCACTAAGGGGTAAATGGAAATTTCGAGTCTACCCCCAAGATGTCACCCTTAATATGGGAGAAAATGGGCCCGTTCCCGAGGGAGCTTGGCGGAATATTGTTCATGATCACTCCTCTACATGGCTTGCTACTTGGATAGAGAAATTGACCGGCAAGCGAAAATATGTATGGCTTCATGATTCGTCGATCCTTCGTCAGAATAATGACAAAGAAAAATATGACAAGGCGAATAAACTTGAAAAACATATTACTAAAATTCAAAGAGAAATTATCAAGAGGATGCTCAACTCTCGAGATCTCCAACATAAAAAGTTGGCAACCGTATCTTACCTAATATTCAAACTTGCAATGAGAGTAGGAGATGAAAAAGATCCTGAGGAAGCTGATACTGTAGGTGCTTCAACATTACGAGTAGAGCATATCAAGTTCCCTGTTAATAAAGAAATAAAGTTCATTGAGTTTAATTTCCTCGGAAAGGATAGCGTACCATGGCAGAAGACCCTTGAAGTAAATTCTGAAGATACTAGAGGACTTTATAATAATCTCAAGTTGTTGATGAACGGCAAGGACGATCGCTCTCAGATTTTTGATGGAATAACATCCAACAAGGTGAACGCGTTCCTAAGGGGCCTTGACCCTAATAATGTACCGGGTCTAACAGCCAAAGTCTTTAGAACGTTTATTACTACAAGAGCGGTAAAAGAAGCTCTTGCAAATCCAGCGATAAAGGTAGACAGGAATTCATCAGAGCCAGAAAAAATATATGTTGCAAAAATGGCAAATTTGAAGGCTGCCATTACATGTAATCACAAAAAAGGAATCGATCCTAAAAATCCTGCAAGCAAAAGAGCGCTGGACAACTTTAATCATTCTATACAGAAGAAACAAGAGGCTATGGAAAACGTAAAGGCTGAAATTAAAGCGATGAAATGGAAGACTGAGGCTCAGAAGAGAAAGCTGGAACAAAAGTTAGAAAGAATCAACATGCAGCTGAAATTACAGAACAATTCGCGTGACTACAATCTGGGAACATCCTTGAGAAATTACATAGATCCACGGGTAATGAAAGCATGGTTAACTTACGTAGACCTTGACTGGAAGAAAATATACACAGCTACTCTTCAGCGCAAGTTCAAGTGGGTCGAAGATTATACTCCAGCCAATATCAAGACATTTTATCCCAGGCAAGACAAAATTGCAGAGCCGGCGGTACCGGTAGTACAAGAAGAAAGCTGAAGTTATTCGACTTTCTTACATTATCTCATTAGAAAGCCTAAATAATTTTATCAGGTATACTAGCAGCAACAATTGCATTTGCCAACAGTTTTAATAGTTCCTTTAATCGTCGTTATCACTCTCACGATACTTCAGCCAGCTATTAACTCAGAGGCACAAACAAACAAGAAAGAATATTCTACAAGCTCTTTATTTGTTGCCATATTCTCTAATGGCGACACTTTGATAGAACAAGATATCGTTGCCGATCCCAAAGTATCTGAAACAAATATCACATTATTTGGAAGGACCATTGAGGATCTGAACGTAGCAGATTATAATAATAATCTGATCCATTATAATTCGAGTGGTGTACCCGGCAAAATTACTCTAACATCTTCAGGTGTTTCAAAGATCAGATTAACTTATGTAACTCCTGATCTTGTTAGCAAGGAGGGCAGAGTGTGGACGTTTTCTATTAATTCCCCTGACAAGTTTTCGCTAAAGTTACCGGCAAATTCAACAATTACCGATCTAGGCAAAGAATTTCCAGAATCTGTGAGAAGAATGGGAGACCAAGAGTTATTAAGCTTTCAACCAGGAAACATTGAAATTAAATATGTTATTGGATTTCTGGGAACAAAAGACCAATCAAATGCGTCGATTGAATCAGCAGGGCTTGCTATTAAAGATGCTAAAAATAGGTACCCGGGAATCATATTAGACGCGGCAGAAAAACAACTTAGACAAGCAATAATATCGAAAAATTCGGAAATGTACCTAGAGGCCGAAAGATACGCAACAGATGCAAATGACCTTGCACTTCGTATTACCAGAGATTATTCTGATGTACGCACAACAATTATGAATACGAATAACCAAATAAAGAAAGCCGCCGCTTCGGGTGAAGATATAACACTTTCTAAAATTCTTCTTTCACAGTCTAACTCTGAGTTCTCAAGGGGCCAATATATCGAGGCTAAACGATCTGCAGATAATGCAGTCGTAAATATTGGAAAAAAGATGGAGCTTACAGGATTCATGCCCATCATAATCATCATAATTGTAGTTACCGTTTCAGCAGTTGCCATATGCTATGTTTTTTTTGTAAAAAAGAGGAAGAATATCTTAATATTATCACTCCGACGAAAATGGCCAAAATTAAAGGCTAAATCTGACCCCAGCTTGATTGATAACAGTCAACTTCGTGGGTCAGATACTGAGATTAAAGGGCAGAATTTCAAATCCGAATACCAAGGATCTACATCAGACTCGCCGACTCAATCGCCCTTAGGTTCTTATTCAGCATCCTCATTATCAAAAAATTCCCCTTCTTCGCCAGCTTACATAGATCAAAAAATTCTTTCTGACTTCATAGCAAAACTCCTGATGCAAAGACCATATTTAAGGCTTGAAGATCAACAAGTTCTGAAATACCTCGAGGAAAAAGAAGGTGCAGCATTCGAAAGCGAAATCAGAAATAAATTTCAGCTACCCAAAACGACAATATGGCGACTAGTTAAGCGCCTTGAAAGGGAAGACTTGGTTGAAGTCAGAAAGACAGCTGGCCAAAACCTGATAAAGCTAAGATTTGAGGATAGAGCTGATACATAGTTGCAGGCATCGCCTGAACAACACATTTGTGATAATAAATATTAACTAATAAGGGGAGATTGTTGGATAGCATTACTGTCTCTAATTTTGTGGCTCCCCTGTATTTTGTCAAAAGTATAAAAGTAAGCAAAAACATGTTTGCGACAATGAAAAAATTTTTCAGAGAATTTTGTAATTTCATTACACCCATCTATTCGATTCATAGGAATTGCAGATCAGCATGGGCAAATACTGGCTACATCTGAACGCAAAAACTTGAGGCCGCTGTTAAATAATGAAGAAACAAGGCAGTACGCAATTACGGCAGCTACACGTCAGTATACTAGAATTAGGTGGCAAACGATCCTCGGTAAAATTGACTATACTTGTTCTCATTACGATAAATTACTTAGAGCTACCTTTCCTATTACCGATAAAAATAATCGTTTGGTAAACATCATCATAATTACTATGGATGTTGAAACAGATAACTTTCATCAGATTATAATGAAAAAAATAATGCCTTTGGTTCGTAAAAATGCGAAATGTTTTCTGCTTGAATCTACGGTTTAGCTATAATAGAGTATACTAGGCAACTTATCCCTTTGAACGAGAAATTGTTTTCTTAAATAAAGAGGGTTAATCAGAATATATCATTTAAGGCCATTAAGATATCCATCCTGGTCTAGCTTATCAGCGTGGGCAGCAATATATCTCCATACAATGTCAGCCTTGTCAGATTGAAAATCCCAAGGAGCGATTAGCACCAAATCATTATCTCGAATCCACATTCTTCGTTTTATCTTTCCACGAATACGACATGTCCTTACCTTGCCGTCATTACACTTTACGATAATATTATCCCCTCCCACTAGTTTGATAACCCGACCAAGAAGTTCGCCCTTCTGTGGTATCACCAATTCCTTTAGGTGAGATTCACTTAATACTTTTCTTTTACCTAAATTGAAAACCTCATATCTTATTCTTTCAAAAGAGTTTAAAAATGTATCCAATCATCTTAGGCTCGAGAACAGCTGTCTACCAAAATCGATAGTAATTTTGTGGCATAAATTATGTTAACACGAATTTTAATATTGTCTCCTCTAAATCAACATCTTTGCGACAAACTTCCCCTCTAGGACTTTAAATGTCTACTTTTGAATATTGTCTAAGCGTATTAAGCTATAGGCCCCCATAAATAAATAAATAGCTAGTAGCGTATTTGGGCTCGCTGTTTGTTAGAAACATGATGCATAAAAGGACGCCTTTGTAGGAACGAATGTAACCTATTAACGTAGATACCTTATATAGTAAGACTAAAATTACTCTATAACAGTAACTACTATAATTTAATAATGAATGAATTCTCAAAAAATTGTAAAGTCGGAAGTCATCTTGATTGTAATGAATGTATATGTAAATGTCATATTCCCGGCACACTAGAATATATGTCAAGAAATATTGCTAGACTAGAAAAACAAAAGCCTGGACTGGGAGATTCCTTACCAGGATTCTGATTATTCAAACTCGTTGTATCAGAACAAGTAAATCGTAAAAGCATGTCTTAGATGCTGTAACTATGTGATCTTGGGCGCTGCAATTATCGCTAGACCCCGTAGCTAAAAAATAAAGATATCTTCTGACGTTCATTTTCTATTTTCGTGTACTTTTTGATATATCGATTTAGAGTGAAAACTATATTAAATGTAGTAGAGGAATCAAAACAGGGAGTCGCAACAGAGGTCAAGGTAACCAATTACAATTAACCCCGGTACGCTTTTGTCCTTTGACTTATCACGTACTTCTATCCTCTACTACTAGGGATGAATCGTATCTCATCTTATTAAAAAATCCGTTACAATAAGACTTAATTATTTTAACTTCTTATTCTTAGTAAACCCTGCAGTAAGAAATATGATTGGCATTTTTGTCTAACGTTTGTAGTTATATCATGTTGCTTTGATGCTTATTCAAACTTATCCTCCTAACATTCTCTCTCCCGGAACTTGTCAATGTAGTAGATGCTCTTTAGACGCGCCGTCCTAGAATGCTCTCAAGCTCTTATCTGTGCAGCATGGCTGTATTTCGGTTTTGGAAGAATTTTGACGTCTACCTACTGCAATATTTGTCCCACTCCATTGGTCTGGGGTCAGACTCAACTACTATTAAGTCAGTATATCGCATCTATGGGCATCGGATCTTAGAGGGATTCTTTTTTTTCAAATCCAAAATAACACGAATGGCATTGATCTTTGCCGTAAATGACGCCACTTCTCCCACATTTTGCACAAATCTTATCATTATCTATGGTCGAATCTAATGACTTAGCTTTTTGAAGACATCTACCACAAATAGGTGCCTCAAGATCATAACTCGAAAGAAAACCAGATCCGCATTGGGAGCACCTAAGGCTATACATCTTTCCCTTTGGTTTCCAACGCCTGAATATATTAATCATGAAATTGTCTCATCATGAATTTAAATTAAAGAGAATTTAATCCTATTGCAAGCTTCGGAGCATCTTTTGATGCATCAATCTTAATCGCTCTCTAGTAGAACTGGTACATGGTTTAAGTCAAAGGCATATAACATAGAATATATACGGAATCCCAAATGTGAAACACAAAAAAACAACTTTTTTGATTTCTTATATTTCATAGCTCAAAAATGTAATCCAATATTGAACGAGATAAACTTTCTCGAATTCATCAGGAGATAAATTCGAGCAGTAATGCTGTCACTGTAAATTCGCCATCGTCCAGTTCATACTCCACCTATTTACATAGTATGCATTACGTTCTGATTCCGTTTGCTTTGGATCAAATAAAAAAGTTCGGGAAGGAAAAGGCTTTCTTGTGGTTTTTACTTTTTGGTCATTCTAAGTACATCTACTTGACCACTATGTAGCCAATCCTTCAGCTCAGCATGACTTGGCTTTGCATCATGTTTTCCAGCTAAATGTAGATGCAAAAGAACATAGTTAACTTGATTCAGCAACGGCTTGTTCTGTTCGTCGCCCTTACGGGTCTTCTTCTGTAGATCTTCTGGGACAGTTTTCCACCAATCGTCAAAGCTTCGTTTACCATTATTTTTAGGTTGTGAACCAAATCCTTTAGGTAATGTCATTGACAACAGTATAGACAGTTAAGGTTTTAAAGGTTTTTGGCTAGGGTATTAGTCAGTCCGTATAAGTAGAGCCATGGAACAAGTATTGTCTAATTCGTACATCGGTCTTAACATGGCAGCCTAGTGATCTAGAGATTCGGTCATATATCTCCGTCTTTGTGTCCTGAATTCGCAATCCTATTTGAAAACTTGTAACCAAAGCCCATAGCTACAACGAGAGTAACGAAGCCCGACATCAGTGAAGGGATCCAATCCATTCTCAGAACATAATATACTATTATCGTTACCAACATTGCAGGACCCGAAATGATAATTGCTAGTAATGTGCTTCTGACAAATATACTGCCTAGTGTTATCTGTTCTTTTGTTTTGCGGGAAGATGCTTCATCACTCTTATCATTCACATCTGGCGTCAATACCGTATACCAATGTAGGCATCCTTATAATTAATTATAGCGAAGTAACTAACATTTAATTATAACTTTACTGCCATCCCATTTGTTGTTTGTAAAAACATGCCAACTTCGCATGTCTCAGGCGATCTCCTACGGTTCTGGCCTTCTCCAACTTGTGGATTTGTGATCTAAACATACTGAGATCACACATGCATACTCCAGCAATAGGTTTATATTTTACCTTAGAAATTTCGTGCTTCTTGTAATCAAGATATATAATTACAAGTCTGGACAATACCAGCGTGGAACAGATCCCACTAATCATCCAGTATAGAGATATACCTGTAGAAATGGCTAGGTACGGGTTGATGTGACCAACAGATTGCAATAAAACAAGCGGTAGAAAAATAGACATCAGAACGCCCACAGGTGTAACGACCACCGCAATCTCTGACCATTTATCATAAGGTTTGACCTCTAGTTCAAACTGGTCCAATAGCCTTTCAAGATTTTCAGGCAGCCTAACTAAATCCTGAAACGTGTCCATATTAAATAGACAAATAAAGATCTAATTAAAATTATCTATTGAGTGAAACTTTTATTTTCATAACTATTTCATAAAAAAGTTAATAAATGTAAAATATATTGAGACCACCTATACAATAAATATTCTATCTTAAGGCAAACTATAGTATAAACTATGATAGATTCTGAGGATAAACCGATAAAACCTAAAATCATTAGATCTAATTCCTATATGATGTAATTATTTCTATTTATGATAATTGAAAAAATGAGAATTTTTATGTCAATATTAATATTCTATTCATAAGCTTGTACTATAAGAAAATGAATTCAACCCAAAACGGCTCGAAACTAATTTTTGCGCATCAGAGATCTCAGAATATTACTCCTGATATTTTAGTAAAATCGTTTTGGGTTAGTACTTGCCTTGCATTAATCCTTACATTGCCTCCACTTGCAGTTTTTTTGTCACTAGTTCATGGGAATTATAATGATAACATACTCATGGGCTCCATTCTCGGGTTCGGATTGCATTTCATTCTCTTCGCATTTTCTGGAAAGATCTCTAATGCACTTAGCTCTTTGTTAGATTATAAGTACTGATGGTTTTCCGATAATTGTATTTTAGCTTCAGCCTCTGATTCTGCGCTTGAACCAGTTTAAATACTTAATATTAAAATAGCATATACTAGTATCGATAAACGACTAAGATGCGTGTAATTGACTACATATGAGCAAAATAAGTATGCCAAGTAAGATCTTTGGTACAGTCCTATCACACGGCCTAAGAGGCAGGATGCTGACGAAAGGTGAGCTACAGACACTTGCTGAATCTCGTGATATGGAGGAATTAGTTACCAGAATTAAGAACACTGTTTACCTAGATGCCTTTGCAAAACTCTCTCGTCCTTACAATGCTGAAAAAATCGAAGGAGCCCTTAGAGAGTATCTTGTAAATACTCATGCTAAGATGGTGAACGTTACAGGAGGAGCTGGAATATTGAATGCGTACTTTGTGAAGTATATCACCTGGAATTTGAAAATAGTGCTAAAGGGTAAGGCGTTAGGAAAGTCTTATGAAGAATTGCTTCCCAAGATAAATCTTAGAGCAGAAGAGCTTGTTGGTAGGAGAGATATAGTTATAAAGGCTCTTGTGGCGAAGAATTTGGAAGAGGCAGTAGCAGCTACAGCAGGCACTGAATTCGGAGAGGACGCTGCTAAGGCTGCAACAGTCTATAAGGACAAAGGTGACATGAGAATATTTGATACCTATCTTGACCATGTTTTCTATCATGATCTAGGTAGGGCAATAACATCCGAATCTCAATCCCCAGACGCAAAAAAAATTGCGTCAACAGATGTAGATTCGTACAACGTCCTTTCTATACTTAGAGGCAAGTTCTGGGGCCTTAGCCCGGTAGCAATTAACGAACTAATAATAAGTACCACTTCAAAGGTTCCGAGAGATACACTTCAAAAAATGATTAATATAGAAAAGATCTCCGAAGCAGTAGGTGAGCTTGCTAATACCGTTTACAAAGACATTATTCCACAGGCAGGAGCTAATGATATAGATCTGATAATGCAATTAGAAGCAGGCTTTGAGTCGCTAAGTCTGAAAAGGGTAGTCAGCTCATTTAGATCCATGTTCAGCGTAGGAATCATGCTCGCCGCATTAAAGTTAGTAATGCTGGAAGTTAGAAATCTATCTGCAATAGCATCAGGGATAGAACAAAAGGTACCACCAGAAACAATAGTTTCGAGGCTAATTAGAGTCGAATGATGAAACGATTATGTCTTATTACGGATTAGGTTTGCTGTGAATACATTCTATGTCGTCTGTATAAAACCGAAGCGATAGAAAGCTATTATAGACTCTTCTTACGCCTTTGCTTTTGAGTGATAACATTATCTCTCCATATCAGATTGGAATAGAGCATTTTGGGTACGAGTTTTTTGAATTCAACGCCTTCTCCTACATACCATTTGGGAAACCATTCATAAAGATGTAACCTGATAGTTTGAATATATACTATCAATCCTTCAATCATCATTATTCCAATATTGCCTCCTATTAGAATGGCGTAGCTTCCTGACTGTGCGAATGCATCATTTACTGTTACAAGTAATGCAGCATGGACTAGTAACATAATTCCAATCCTTGTATAGCTAATTACGTTAGAAAGCATCTCTATGATTCTAACTAGTATAACTTCTATAACAATTCCAATGAAGCCTCCGCCTTCTTCGTGACCATGTTTTGCTGCTATTTCCTGCTCTTTCTTTGCACCGTATATCATAATTCCAACAGTAGCGAAGATTATTGGAGGAGCTGCCTTGGCCACCAGATCTACGGTAACCCATTCACCAAATAAGAACGTGAGCCACGGCACCGGCTCGGTATGAATTTGACCATTTATACCAAACATCCCAATAATATCATATCCCGACCCTATAGCTGCAAGTATTAGGGCTACCACAGCAAGGAATTGTACTATTATTGGAATATCATGTGTTAAGACGAAAAATGTGTTTCTGTCCCTGACATTTTTGCCTAGTCTTAGGAAGAAGGCCAACAATAAATGAACAATGCCTATTGCTACAGATACTTTGAGTATATTAATTACCTGGTCAAACGAAAGTTCGGATACACTCAAGATACCTACGAAGGGTAAATACTTAAGGAAGGGAGCCAGAATATCGAAACCAAATAGGTGGAATCCAAATAACTCGCCTGTTAACAAACCTCCCAAGCTAGCAGCAGCACCACTTGCTGCTAAAAGAGTCCCCCACGTCCTTATCGATCCATTTCCTCTCTGCCTGAGAAGCATGCCAAGGCCAAACAGAAGCAATCCATGGCCTAAATCAGCAAACATTAGGCCATAGAACAATGGCCATACAAAAGCTATAATCGGAGTTGGATCTATTTCGTCATAGTTGGGTACGCCTTGAGTCTCAGTTATAACTTCAAAAGTCCGAATATAGGATTTGTTCGTTAGAAGGCTAGGCAATATCTCAGCATGATCGCCCGCTCTTTCAAAATGCGCCTCTTCTATGACCGAAATATATCCTTTTGTTAGATTATTGAATGTCTCCTTCATTCGTGTAGGTATATAGCCTTGAAGCATAGCAAAGTTCTTTGTACCAGCAGGTTTTCTTGTTATTTCCAAAATATCTTTCGCAACCTTTGCGGCTTCGTGAAGCGAAAGGATCTTACTTACTAATGACGCTCTTATCTTTTCAATTGCCTTAGACACCTTGGACAAATTTGCTTCAAGTTCCTTTACCTTCACTTCAGACTGAGCGTAAGCAATCGATGGATTTTGAGGCATATGAACTGGAATTTGAAGTGGGTGATAACCAAAACCTCGAAGTACCTTCGTAACCCGTTCTGAATCCTCATTTGAGCCAAATACAATGACGACGGACTTCTCATCATTGAGCTTATTAGAGTAAACTAAAAGCTCATTAAGGCTTTTCGTGACCTCCTCTATATCTCTTGAATCAATAACAAAAATTTCTGCATAAAATCTCTTCAACTTTCTAAATGCAGCCAAGTCCAGATTCAAGCTAGCCGCCATCTTGAGTGCCGCTACAATATTGTTATATTCTTCCAGTTCTTTTGTAATCCTGTTTCGTTCAATCAATACATTTTTTGGCTCATTTAGTATCTCTTTATTTTTGTTCTCGAGGTCTTCAATGAAATGACGAATATCTTCTACAACGTAATCAGTTGTCCCCTTGGGGGCGCCTTTAAACATTGTCGTAATTATGCCTGTCTCTGATTGGACACCCAACGCTCGCATGACCTCCTCAATATCTTGAAAAGATTTTTGAGCCTTCAACACAAGATCATCAAGATTAGGATTACTATGTTCAGAATTGCTCGGGAGAGCATGGAACCATTCCAATTCTGCTAGCTTACTTACGGCTTCTTGGGTATCAGTGCGAGGCAAGATAACCGTTGCTTTCATCAGCTTCGCTAGGCCCATAGTACTGCGTAGGGTGTAATTATGATCTCTTTAAAATTCTTTCTCCCTTCGTTCCTTCTATATGTTTACCTTATGTCCTGTTTGGACTCAATAGATATGAGGGTGGGAAAGTTAAAAGTACAGGGTTTCTTGTTGTGGATTATTGGCCTAGAATAATAAACATCATAACTATACCATATATTGCTATTGACTCTACCATGCCAACAAAGATGAAAACTCTAGATTGCATCTTTGGGTTGTCACTAATTGCAGCTAAACCTGCAGCCCCAACAAATCCAAGTCCTATACCTGCACCGGCACCTGCCAGACCAAAGGCTAAACCCGCGCCTATGAGTTTAGCTGAGCCACCGTCGGAGGCTGCTTTTGATTGACCCTGTGCATATACTGAAGGGTTAGGTACGAATAAAAAAGCCACAAAAGCGAATACGAGGATAAGACAGGTAACTGGAAGAAGATCGTGCTTTATATTTATCTTCATACATGTTCGAGATTAAAGGCCATATTTAATTATAACTGAATACTGACGTCAATTTTATCTTAAAAAGTATCAGTGAAAAAGTTCAGATCTTTGATAAGGCCTCTCGCTTGCTCTGCTCAAGAGCCGCTTTAATCTTCTGAATCAT
>Ga0193723_1000134_pt1 | contig 25240 bp, 16 predicted proteins | sample H2m2metaG_FD_143042 | JGI IMG/M metagenome (GOLD analysis project Ga0193723, IMG submission 143042) | Soil microbial communities from a riparian zone of the East river system, Colorado, United States - H2m2 | ecosystem: Environmental > Terrestrial > Soil > Riparian zone | place: USA: East River...
GGCGACTCGAACCACCATCATGGATCGAACGATGAAGACGGTGGGAAACCAGGCGACCCCGGCCGCAAAGGCGGACATTAAAGATCGGCCGGTACTGTTGTGAGGCGGGGGGGCGCCGGTGTGGCCCCTCCGTTCTCGTGATTCACCAGAAGGAGTCCCATGAAGGGTCCCGAGCAGGCCACCACCCTCGTCCGCTTCGAGATCTCGCCACGCTCGATCGCCTGGATCCTGGCGACGATCGTGGGCGTGTGGCTGTTCCTACAGCTGCGGTCAATCGTCCTGTTGGTGGTCGTGGCCCTCGTCTTCGCAGGCACATTCAATCCGCTGGTCGAGTGGATGGAACGGCGCGGCATCAAGCGTCTGTACGCGCTCACCCTGCTGTTTTTCGCCCTGCTCCTCGCGACGTCCCTGTTGATCTTCCTGACCGTCCCGCCGTTTCTCGAGCAGCTCGCCCAGATTGTGCGCGACGCCCCGCACCATCGCGACCAATTGATCGCCCTGCTCCAGCAGGGTGATTTCACGGCGCCCTTGGCGCGGGCGTTACAGAACGCGGGGCTGGAGCAGACGTTCACCCGGATCGAGAACAGCCTGGTGGGCTACACACCCGAAATCCTGACCGCGCTCGGCTGGGCCGTGACCACCTTGTTCCTCGCGTTTTACCTCCTCGCCGACGGCAAACGGATGCAGGGGACCGTCTACGCAATCGTGCCGCGCGACTATCACATGCGGCTGGCGCGTATCCTCCAGAACCTGGAATCGATCGTCGGCGGCTACATGCGCGGCCAGCTCATCACATCTGTGGCGATCGGCGTGTTCACCTATCTGCTGCTGGTCATCGCGGGCGTCCCCAACGCCCTGTCGCTCGCCCTGTTCGCGGCGGTGGTGGACGTGATTCCGTTCATCGGCGGATTGCTGGCAACCGCCCCCGCAGTGCTCGTCGCGCTGTCCACCGGACTGCCTACGGGCCTCGTGGTGTTGCTCGCCCTCTTCATCTATCAGGAATTCGAGAACCGGATCCTCGTTCCGAAGGTCTACGGGCGCTCGCTACGCCTCGCCCCAGTCACCGTGGTCCTGGCGCTGCTCGCCGGCGGCCTCTTGCTCGGCGTGATCGGGGCGCTGCTGGCCCTCCCCATCGCGGCGGGACTGCAGATGATGGTGGCGGAGCTGCGCGTGGACTTGCCGGGGGACGACAGCGAAGACCGCTCGGCGCAGGCCCGCGACGCCAAGACCGAAGCGACCTACGAGCGCATGAGCGCCGGGGCAAGCGCCCCGGAAGCGGGGCGGATCGCGAAGAACCTCGCGCACGACATCCGCGAGGCGGACGCCGTGGACGCCGCAAAGGAACCGGAGGGAGCAACGCCATGAATGCCGCATCACTCGCCCCGCGTGCCGCCCTTCAGGACGCAATTCTCACGAGCGCCAACTTCTCGATCATCGCGACCGACGAGAAGGGCGTCATTCAGCTCTTCAACATCGGCGCCGAGACGATGCTGGGGTACGCGGCCGTGGAAGTGGTGAACAAGATCACCCCGGCCGACATTCACGATCCCCAGGAGGTCATCGAGCGCGCCCAAGCGTTGAGCCGCGAGCTCGCGACCCCGATTGCGCCGGGCTTTGAGGCATTGGCCTTCAAGGCCTCGCGCGGGATCGAGGACAAGTATGAGCTCACTTACATCCGTAAGGACGGGAGCCGCTTCCCCGCCATCGTGTCGGTCACCGCGCTGCGCGATGCGGACGGCGGGATCATTGGATATCTGCTGATCGGGACCGACAATTCGGCCCGCAAGCAGGTGGAAGAGAAGCTCCGCTGGACCGAAGAAGGGTTCCGGCTGATGGTGGAGAGCGTGACCGACTGCGCCATCGTCATGCTCGATTCCGAGGGTCGCGTCGCGAGCTGGAATACCGGCGCGCAGCGCATCAAGGGCTACTCCGCGGAAGAGATCGTAGGCCAGCACTTCTCCCGCTTCTATCCTCCGGCAGACATCGCGCGCGGCACCCCGCAGCGCGACCTGGACGCGGCCGCGGCCGAGGGACACTACGAGGTCGAGGGGTGGCGGGTGCGCAAGGATGGAACGTTGTTCTGGGCGAATGTGGTCTTCACCGCCATTCGCGACGCGGCGGGCAACGCGCGCGGGTTCGCCAAATTGACCCGCGACCTGACGGAGCGCCGCCAGGTCGAGCAGACCCTGACGCTGGCCAAGGGCGCCGCGGAAAAGGCGAACCTCGCGAAATCGGAGTTCCTGTCCAGCATGAGCCATGAGCTGCGCTCACCGCTCAATGCGATTCTCGGCTTCGCGCAGTTGATGGAGTCCGACGCCACGCCGGCGACGCCCTCTCAGAAGTCGAGCATCGATGAGATTCTGCGCGCGGGCTGGTATCTCCTCGAGCTGATCAACGAGATCCTCGACCTGGCGCAGATCGAGTCCGGGAAGCTCTCGTTGTCGCCGGAGCCGACGTCGCTGGCGGAAGTCATGCTAGAATGCCAGGCCATGATCGAGCCGCAGGCGCAACAGCACGGCATCCGCTTGACCCTCCCGCTGTTCGACGTCCCGTGCTTCGTCGCCGCGGACCGTACGCGGTTGAAGCAGGTGCTCATCAACCTGCTGTCCAACGCCGTCAAGTACAATCAAGCGGGCGGAACGGTCGTCGTGGACTGCGTCGGCAGCACGGCCGATCGGACGCGCATCAACGTGAGGGACACCGGCCCAGGGTTGCCACCGGAGAAATTGGCGCAGCTGTTCCAGCCGTTCAATCGTCTGGGGCAGGAGCACGGCGCCGAGCAGGGCACGGGGATCGGCCTCGTGATGAGCAAGCGACTGGTCGAGCTGATGGGTGGCGTCCTCGGCGTGGAGAGCAACGTCGGCGTGGGAAGCGTCTTCTGGTGCGAGCTGGGCACGGCCACCGCGCCCGCGCTCGACGCGAAACCAGCCGAACTCGTGCCGGTGGAAGGCGCGCAGCCGGAATCAGGGGCGCCGCTGCGCACGCTGCTCTATGTCGAGGACAACCCGGCGAACTTGAAGCTGGTCGAGCAGCTGATGGCCCGCCGCCCCACGCTGCGGTTGCTGACTGCCGTAGACAGTAATCAGGGGATTCAGCAGGCGCGCGCCCATCAGCCGGACGTGATCCTGATGGACATCAATCTGCCCGGCATCAGCGGGATCGAGGCGATGAAGATCCTGCGCGACGACCCGACGACCGCTCACATTCCCATCGTCGCCCTCAGCGCCAATGCGATGCCACGCGACATCGCAAAAGGCCTCGAGGCGGGATTCTTCTCCTATCTCACCAAACCGATCAAGGTCCCGGAGTTCATGGAGGCGCTGGACGCAGCCCTGCACTCCGCGCACGCGCATGCGTGAGCCCTTCGATATCCTCGCGGCCAGGATCCTCGTGGTCGACGATCAGCCGGCCAACGTCCTGCTGCTCGAGCGCATGCTGGGCGAGGCCGGATACCGGTCCGTCACGTCCACGCTCGATCCGCACGCCGTGCGCGCGCTGGACGAGCAGCATCGCTACGACCTGATCCTGCTCGATCTCCAAATGCCCGGCATGGACGGATTCCAAGTGATGGAAGGGCTGAAGGAGATCGAGACCGGCGGCTACCTCCCGGTCCTCGTGATCACCGCCCAGCCGGACCATAAGCTCCGCGCGCTCCGGGCCGGCGCGAAGGACTTCATCAGCAAGCCGTTCGACGTCGCCGAGGTATTGACGCGCGTCCACAACATGCTCGAGGTGCGCTTGTTGCACGTCGAGATCCGCCGCAAGAACGCCGAGCTGAAGACGCTGTTCGATCAAGTCGTGGCGGAACGAAAACTGTCGGAGCGGCTGGCGCTGCACGTACCCCCCGATTCCATTGCTGCCCGGCTTCAGGCGCGCCCGGACGTCACGGCCGACAGCTTTGCGGACGTGACCGTGGTGATCGCCGACATCGTCGGGCTCGCCGAGCTGACACCCACAGCCAGCCACGAGCAGCTGGCGCTCTTCGTCGATGAGATCTTCGCCCATTTCGACGGTCTCGCAGAAGCGCGCGGCGTGAAGAAGATCAAGACTCTCGGGAACTCGTACATGGCCGTCGCGGGTGTGCCCGGTCCCGCGGGCGACCATGCGACGCGGGCAGCGCACCTGTCGCTGGACATGGTCGATACGCTGGACCGATTCAACGAGCGCAGCGGGCATGCGCTGCAGGTGCGCGTCGGGGTCGCGAGCGGCGCGGTGGTGGCCGGAGTGATCGGCAAACGCCTCTACGTCTACGACGTGTGGGGTGACGCCGTGACCATCGCCAGCCGCATGGAATCCCATGGCGTAGCGGGACGGGTCCAGGTATCGGACAGCACACGACAACTCCTGGGTCAGCCGTTCCTGCTCGAGGAGCGCGGCGCACTCGCGGTTGAGGGCAAGGGCGAGATGACGACGTGGTTCGTCGCCGGGCGAAATGGCGCAGTGGAATCGACTGTTGTAACACACTAAGGGAGGCACGAGCCATGGCCACACGAACAATCCGCTTCATGAGCGCGGCGGTACGCGCCGCCAGGCGAGCGAAACAATGGGCGCTAGTCGCGGCGCGCGAGGCCGATCGTCTGCTGCAGGAAGCCCGGACGCGGGTCGAGTCCGAAGCCCGGCGCCGCCGGCTCAAGCAGACGCTCCAGAAAACAGGGCGAGTGTTGATGATCGCCGGGCGGGCGGCGCTCGTCGCCGCGGTGGCGGCAGGAATCGCAGAAGCTCGTGCCGAACGCAGTCGCCGCAGACTCCGGTAGCCCGTGGGTGGGTCGACGCTGGATCGTCACCATGGTGCCGGTCCTGTTGATGCTGTTCGCGCTGCTCGCCCTCGTCGCACGCGACGAGGCACGGGCGTCGTGGCTTCAGGCGCGCTACTTCACCAGTCAGGCGGCGCAGCTGACCAGCGAGCTCGGCGACGGTCCGAGCGATCGGATCCGGTTCCCGGGCGACGGGCCGCACGATCGCCGCTTCGGCTATTCGCGCTTGCCGGTCGCGCTGCAGACGGCGGCCGAGCAGGGCTTCCGCATCGTCGCGCAGGTCCGCGTCTCCGAACGGTTCGCGGCGCTGGTGGACCGCGGTGTCTCCCCCATCTTCCGCGAAAAAACGCAGGCGGGACTCCGGATCCTCGATCGACGCGGCGCGACGCTCTTTGCATCCCGCTACCCGGAGCGGGTCTACGCGTCTCTCGACTCCGTCCCTCCACTCGTCTGGCGCACGCTGCTGTTCCTCGAGAACCGGGCGCTACTCGACCCGCGCTACCCAAACCACAACCCGTCGGTCGATTGGCCGCGCATGGCGCAGGCGGGGACCGCGTTGGCCCTGAGCTGGCTGGGCAGCGCCCGCCCGGTGCCTGGCGCGAGCACGCTGGCAACGCAGCTCGAGAAGCTCCGGCACTCGACGGAGGGACGGACGCGCTCCGCGCGGGAGAAGCTGCTGCAGATGGAAGCCGCCGCGTTGCGCGGTTACCTCAGCGGCGAGAACACGGAGGCCGTGCGTCGCCAGATCGTCGTCGACTACCTCAATTCGGTGCCGCTCGCGGCCATCGCGGGGCACGGGGAGGTCACCGGGCTGAACGACGGACTGTGGGTGTGGTACGGGGCTGACCCCGACCAGCTGAATCGGCTCCTCGCCTCCGACTCTGCGCCTGTTGCGCGTCGCGCCATCGCCTACCGCCAGGTGCTCACCCTATTGCTGGCGCACCGCCGGCCTTCTTACCTGCTCTTGCAGGAGGACGGACGCGAGGAGCTGCGCAGGCTGACGGACCAGCACCTCCGTCGTCTCGTCCGCGAGGGGATCATCTCCACGGAGCTGCGTGACGCCGCGTTGACCGTAGACCTCACGCTCCGCAGCCGCGCGCCGGACGTCCCCCGGGTCGCATTCAGCGAGCGAAAGGGCGCGGACGCGGTGCGCGCCGAGCTGCTCCGCATGACGGGCGTGGGCACGCTCTATGACCTGGACCGCTTCGACTTGACCGTGCGCACGACGTTGGACCTTCGGGCACAGGAGGAAGTCGCCAACCTCCTCGCGCGGCTGACCGACCCGGCCTCACGCGTACTCGACCGGGGCGACCCGACACGGGTCATCTACGCGGTCGTGGTCCGCGAGCGCACCCAGAACGGCAACGTGGTCCGCGTCCAGGTGGACAACGTCGACTCGCCGTTCAATGTGAACGAGGGGAGCAAGCTCCAGTTCGGTTCCACAGCCAAGCTGCGAACCCTGATCACCTACTTGGAAATCGTGGAGCAACTCTACCTTCGGAACGCCGGCCGGCCCGCGGTGAACCTCCGCGCGGAGCCGGTAGGCGCGGACGACTGGATCACGGCGTGGACGCTGTCATATCTGGCCGCCAACCCGGGCGTCTCGCTCGACCGAATACTGGAAGCCGCCATGTCGCGCCCCTATTCGGCCAGCCCCAACGACAGCTTGACGGGCGGCGACAGTCACCTGTTCCGAAATGTCGACAGCACCGACAACGACCAGACTCTCTCCGTGCGCGATGCGTTCGTTCGGTCGGTGAACCTGCCGTTCATTCGCATCATGCGGGACATCGTGCGCTACTACGTGTATCGGCTGCCGGGCAGTGTGTACCTGCTACACGGTCATCCCGCGGAGCTGACCTGGGACCGCGATGACCGCATGGCCGACGACGAGGGCCGTGAGGTGATCGAGCAGTTCTACCGGAAGTACGCGGACGCGGACTCCGGGCCGGTGCTGGAAGCCCTGAGGCGCGGTCGGTCCGTGACGCAGCTCGCGTGGGCATACCGCTCCGTGACGCCCGAGGCCGGATTAGCCGAGTTCGGCCACTTCTTTCAGCCCCTCTCCGACGCCCGCATTGCGGAGCTGTACGACGGGTCCGACCCGATCGGTCTCTCGATCTCCGATCGTGGGCGCCTCGCCGGCATGCACCCGTTGGAGCTTTGGGTAGCGGCGTACCTGTACCGCCATCCGGGTGCGCTGCAGCAGGACGTGCTCGACGCCAGCGCCGCCGTTCGCCAGCAAATCCATGACGCGCTGTTCCCGCACGGGCGCTCTGCCCCGGATCGGCGGATCGGCTCGATCCCAGAGGCGGAGGCCTTCCGCGAAGTCCACGGCGCCTGGCGGCGATTGGGCTATCCGTTCGAGTCGCTCATGCCCTCCTACGCGACCGCGATTGGCAGCTCTGCCGACCGGCCGGACGATCTTACCGAGCTGGTGGGCATCTTGCTCAACGATGGGATTCGCTACCCGGTCCAGCGCGTGGAAGAGCTCCACTTCGCCGCGGGCACGCCGTACGAGACCCTCCTGCGTCGGTCGCCACCCCGCGGCGAACGGGTACTCTCGTCCGAAATCGCGGCGGTCGTGCGGGCCGCAATGGTCGCTGGGGTCACGCGCGGCACGGCACGACGCGCGTTCGGCGCCGTGCGCGCTGCCGACGGCTCGCCCGTCCTGATCGGCGCGAAGACCGGGACTGGTGACAATCGATTCCGCATGAAGGGGCGGGACGGTCTAGTCAGTGAGGACCGGGCGATCGACCGGACGGCGACGGTGGTCTTTTTCATCGGCGACCGCTTTTACGGCACGATCACCGCGTTCGTCTCAGGGGCGGTCGCCGACCGCTACGCCTTCACGAGCGCGCTGCCGCTCCAGATCCTGCAGATGCTCGGCCCGACGCTGGAGGCGCTCATGACAGACCTCACCAGCGAGCCTTGCCGTTCCGTACGTCCATATGGACAAACGGACCGTGCGCCGCCGTCGCGGGATACCTGCCGATCCCCCCAATGAGGCCCTGAGCCTCCGGTCGCGCGGCGGCGCCGTCGATGAGGCGATACAGCACCTCCGCATCGCGGATATCGCTCCGGCCGTCGCCATTCAAGTCGTCCATCCTGCCGTCCCCGTTCTCGTCGATGAAAATGTCCGCAGCCGCGCCCAACTGGTGCTGGCTATAGCGCACGTTGCCCAGCGACCGATTGTAGGCCGGTGTGCGGTACCCGCTCATGACGTGAAACGTGGTCGCCCGATAGCCGGCCTCGTGGACCCGTGCGAGCACATACTCGAGAGCGACGAGCAGTCGCTCGTTCAGCACGATGTACTTCCGCGAGCCCGGCTCTTTGCACAGGAACTGCTTGAGTCGGAAATGGGGAGAAACCAGGATGTCTTCGTTCTCCGGCGTGACCTCGACGAACCCGGCGGGTAGGCTGTAGCTGGCGAGCCCGCGCAGTGGCTTGTCGGGATAACGGCCGATCCGATAGCCGTTCAGGAGTTCGCCTTGGAACCGGTCGTAGGGGAGGACGACGAACGCCTGCACCGTGACCGAGTCGCCCCCATCCGGGGCAACGACCTGGATGGGATAGAGACCCGGCGCGGACGGCGCTGTCCACACCCAGCGCCCCGTGGCCATGGGCACAAGCCGGCCCGCTGCGGGCCGCGCCACGTAGCCCGATGCCGGAGTGTGGGCCACCACCTCGAGCGTCACGGTCTCGCCCGGGAGCACCGTCAACGCTCTCACCCGATCGGGCGAGACCACGTTCCGATACCGGACAGCGAATACCGGCGCTACCGTCGCGCGCGGCTCGGCAGGTCTAGGCGCAGCGACCACGGTGAGCGTGCCGAGCGCGAACGACGTATATGTAAGGCGACTTACGAAGCTAGAGCCGTGCGTAGTCCCTCTCTTGTGGTAGACGTCCTCATCCTTTGGAGGTACGCCTCACAAGGTACTCAAGCGGACTACTCTTTGCTGGGTGGGGGTGCTCGCAGAGCCGTAAAGAGGGGGACATCCCGATCGTGGATATCCCGCCGGAACTGGATGGTCCCGTCTGCGTCGGCCCACGCCGTCCAGTACAGCAAGTGGATCGGCATCGGCTCCGGCAGCGGCACGGTGCGGTCCTCCGCGTCGTCCAGCGCCGCGAGGAGTGCGTCGCGATCCCACCGCGGATCGTTTCGCAGCAGATACACGGCCAGCTCGATCGGGTGCTGGATGCGGATGCATCCGTGGCTGAAGTCCCGCTGGGTTTCCTCGAATAGCGGGCGTGCGGGCGTATCGTGCAGGTAGACGTGATACTTGTTGAGGAACATGAACTTGATGCGTCCGAGCGCGTTCCGGGGCCCCGGATCCTGACGCAGCAGGAACGGGAAGTGGGCAGCGGTGATCGTGGACCAATCGACGGTCGCGGGATCGACCTCTTGGGCGTCGAGGCGTGAGCTCGGGAATACCCGCATCTTGTATCGCGCCAGATAGGACCGGTCCCGCTTGAGTTTTGGGAGCAGTTCCGTTGTCGCGATGTTGCTCGGCACGTGCCAGTAGGGGTTGAGCACGAGGTACCGCATCGTGTCGCTGAGCACCGGTGTGCGGTCAAAGGGGCGCCCCACGACTACGCGCATCGACATCACCAGCGAGTCCCCATCCATCACCTCCAGCTCGAACGCCGCGATGTTCACGATGATGTGACGGCGTCCCAGATCCTTCGGCAGCCAGCGCCAGCGCTCGAGGTTCAGCTCCAACTGCTCCACACGACGTTCCACGATCACATTGAGCTCGGCGCGCGTCTCTGCGGTCACCACCCCGTCCACCGTCAACCCGTGACGCCGCTGAAATTTTTCGAGCGCCTGCTCGAGCCCCGCGTCGAAGAGATCCGCGTCCTGGTCCCCTGCCTCCCCGATCAGACCGTCCTCGAGACGGAGCCGCTGGCGCAGCGCGGTCACTGCGGCGCCGCGGTCGCCCGCGCGTATGGACCCGTCCGGGATCGCGGGCCAGCCGCCCGCCGCTGCCACTGCGCGATAGCGCGCCAGCGCCTCGCGCAGGCGCCGAAAGCCAACTTCGGGTGGGTCCAGCGCCTCGAGTGCGGCAGCGATATTGCCCGACGCCAGAGCTGCCTCCAGCACCACGGCGATGTCGGCGGTCCGCCGGTTCGACACCCACTCCGGACGAAGCGTTTCGGGATTCACCCGCCCCGCCAGGAGATGAGCTCCGTAGACCAGGAACGCGTCTGTGAGCAGGAGATCGAGCTCCGCCCATCGGTCGGGGGCTAATGCCGGGCCGCGCTTGGCATCGGCGCGCACCGCCGCGAGCACGGCCTCGATGCCGGCCAAATGGTAGTCCTCCGATCGCAGCCCCTCGAGATCCGCCCGGCGCAGCGCGTCGATCAGGTCGTCGGCGAATCGAGTGGGGCCGCGCTCGTCACTCCAGGCGGGGCGGTACAGCCGCCGTTCGTAGAAGCTGGGGAGGACCAGACTGGCGTAGACCGGTTCACCGGCTGCCCGGAGCTCCATTGCGATGCCGGCGGCCTCGATGCGAGTCCTGATTCGTTCCGCGACCAGATCGGCGGGAGAGCGGAGGTCGCCCTGCCCCGCCGCGGTCGCGCATCCCACGAGGGCCGCGCCGATGAGCAATACGCGAGGCAGCATATCTACGTCCGCCGCCGGCGATATCCGCGGGCCGGCGCCACGTCGAAAGCGAGCGCCACAACGATGCCCACCACCGGCCCCAGCGTCCACTGTCCCCCGAACCAATGCTGCACCGCCGTATACCAGAGGAGCGTCGTGGGCAGGAAGAGGAAGCCCGCCAAGAGCCAGAGCAGGGAGGAGAACATCCCCTCAAACCAGCGTGTCGAGAACCAGAGGACCGCCACGACTAGCCGCGGCGTGATGAACGCAAAAAGGACTAGCAAGCAAGGCATTCAGTACCTCCAACTATTTCCGCACGACGGCCAGGAGCCCATCGCGGACGCTCGCCCACAGAAACCCCGGGAGCGTCTCGTCCGAGGTGAAGGTCCGGCGGACCGTACCGCTGCGCGGCGCCGCCGCCGTATTGTCGGGATTGTTGGCCCGTACCTTCATCCGGTTGCCCACGAACGACGCGATGCCGCGTGCCGCGCCGCCAATGATCCCGCCGAGGCCCATGATCCCCGTCGAGCCTCGTTGGGTCACCGCCACGGACAGGTCGTTGTACCGCGGTGTGACCGAACCGCGCGCGACACCATCCGTGACGGTCGCGTGGAAGCTGATGCCCACCACACGCCCATTCGTGAGACGGAGGGGCATTGTCTCCCGAATAAAGGGATTGAAGCTGGTCGCAGGCATGGCACCGAGCGTTCCGCGGAAGCTCATGTCGAACCGCGGCGCGTCGAGTGGCACGACGAAGTGCACGTCGAGTCGCCCGACGCTCTGCAGGTGCGCCGTGGCGCTGAGGGTCATGGGGTCACTGCCGGTCCGCCGCCGCATGAAGTGGCGCACATTGACCGCAACGACGCCGAGATGCGCGAACGTGAGGACGCCCGCCTGTGCGTGATCGCCGCGCCGCTCGCGATACACGATCTCCCCGTGCCGGATCACCACCGTGTCCACGCTCACCGTCCGGCCGAGGCCGGCGATCCAGCCTTGCGGCGTGCGGCGACGCTGGCGCTGGGGATTGGACGCTCGCCGCCGGTCGCTGATGATGTCCAGCCGCAGCGAATCGAGCTCAACCCGCCTGGCGCGCAGTCCATGCCCGAGGACAAAGCCCCCGACGTCGATCCCCTGCAACGCGATGCGACCGACCGTGGTCTTGATCAGGCCGCGCCGGTAGCGCTGCGACCGGCCGAAGGCGGCGTCGCTCACTGGCGGCGCAAACGCGACACCGCGCACGTCGACTGTCGAATCGGTGAGGCTGGCCTGGAGTGCGCCGACCCGCACCGCCGTGGTCTTGTCGAGCTGGCCCACGAAGTTGCCCGCCGCAAGCTCCACAGTCCGGCTGAACAGCGGTCGGGCCGCCGCCGCCGTATCGGCGGGATCGATCGCGAACCCGCTGATGCGCCACCGGAGATCTTCCAGCTGCAGGCGGGCGTCGCCGGCCTCCGCGCGCTGCAGGCGGAAGTCGAGCGAAACGTGCGGGAAGTCGCTCCGCGCGATGCGCATCCGTGGAGCGAAAGACGGAAGCCGGAGGCTTTGTTGGACGGCAAGAAAGGCTCGCGGAGCGGCACGCAGTTGGCCCACCGTGTCGGGCAGGCCGCCGGACGGGGGCACGACGACGGCGACGCTCACCGCGCGGCACCCGAACGATTCGGCGACGAGGCCGCGGTTGAGGATCAGCGTGATGAGATGCACGCCACTGATTGTGCATTGGTGAAATGCGAAGCGCAGCGCCGCCAGTGGTCGAGGCCTCAGCGCATTGAGGGTCCGATTCGTGGTCACCAGGATGGAATCGACGGCGACGCGCCGCAGCGCGAAGTTGAACCGTACACGCGCGACGTTGAGCCGGTACACATCCCCCGACTTCTCCGCGATGGTCGCGGCGGCCCACGAACGCAACAGCTGATTGACGATCCAGGCGGCGCGCCACCACGCGCCACCCGTCAGGAGCGCCGCCAGCACGGCGCACCCGATGACCGTCCGCCGGCGCGTCAGGATGCTCGTCACAGATGCGAATGATGCCGGCAGGTCGCGCGACGGGCTATCGCACGAACGTCTTACTACTCCAAAGACACTGCGCGCCGTACGTTTCGCCCCGATGCGATTCGCGCCCTGGATACTCGTCGTGCTGCTGCTCATCACGCCTGCGCGTCCGGCCGCCGCGGAGTGCGAGGGCAAGATCGTCTCGGGCGTACGCATCGTCCCGCACGACCCTTCGTTCATCCGGTTCCCCCGGTCGCTCCGCGTGCTCGCACGAGCGGTGGGATTGCACCACACGACCACCCAAGCGGATGTGATCCGCAACTTTCTCCTGCTGTCCGTCGGACAGCCATGCACCGAGCGGCTGCGGGCGGAATCGGAGCGCATTCTGCGCTTCCAGCCCTTCCTCGCCGACGCAACGGTGCGCGCGGTCTCCGACTCGGCAGGCGGCGTGCGCATCGAAGTCGAAACCATCGACGAAATTCCTACCGTTTTCAGCTTGCGCTTCCGGAACAGCAGTCCCGCGGCGCTTCGGATCGGAAATGGCAATGTCGATGGCCACGGTGTGTACCTGGCGGTGCGCGGGGAGCGCGGGTTCGCCTACCGTAACGGCATAGGTGTGCAGCTCACGGCGTATCAGACCTTCGGCCGGCCCTACATACTCGCGTTGGTGGCTGACCGCACTCCGCTGGGCAGCACCGTGAGCGCCGCCCTCGGCCACACCTTCATCACCGACTTGCAGCGAACTGCCTGGCACGTAGGCTTCCGCGACGCGCACGACTACAGGTCGTTCCTGCGGGCCGACGGGCAAGCCATCGCGCTCGGTGCACGGCGCCGCTTCGCCGACTACGGGGGCGTCGTGCGCATCGGCCTCGCGGGCCGGAGCGCGTTTATTGGCGGGCTCGTCACCCATGAGCTGGCTGCACCCGCGGCGCACGCCGTGGTGGTTTCCGACTCTGGACTGGTCACGGACACCAACCCCCCACTCGCCGGCCCCTTCCCACCCGTGCGCAACATGCGGCTCAACGCTGTCGTCGGCGTGCGCTCGATCACGTTTCAAACGGTCCGTGGATTCGACGCCCTTGCAGGGGCCCAGGACGTCGCGACAGGCGTGCAGTTCGGCGCCGTCGGCGGGCGTAGCGTCCCATGGTTCGGTGCGAGCGACAACGACCTGTTTCTCGCCGCCGACTTCTACGCGGGAGTGGGCTCGGCCACGTCCTTCGCTGCGCTACGGATCGAGGGCGAGGGGCGGCAGGATCAGACCACGCATCGCTGGGACTCCATGATCGGCAGCGGCCGGCTGGCCTGGTACGTCAAACCTTCCGCCGCGTACATCCTCATCGGCAGCGGCGAGTTCTCCGGCGGCCGGCACGAGCGGTTCCCCTTCCAGCTCAGGCTCGGGGACCGCGACGGCGGGGTGCGGGGCTACAGCGCATCACGCGTTGCCGGCGGAGTGCGCACCGTCGCCCGCCTCGAGGCGCGCCGGTCGATCGGTCAGCTCACCCGGCACGTCGTGCTAGGGCTCGCGACCTTTGCTGACGCAGGCAGACTGTGGGCGGGCGACGCTCCGTTCGGCATCAATAGCAGCACGAAAGTGGGTGTGGGTCTAGGACTGCTGGCTGCCATCCCACCGCAGTCTCGGCAGCTGTGGCGGTTGGACATCGCCGTTCCCGTGAGTGCGGACGCGCACGCACGCTGGGAGATCCGTTTGTCGGTCACGGGCGCGCGCGACTTCTGGCGTGAGCCGAGTGGCCTAGCGCGGGCCCGGGCCGGTGCCGCGCCCTCGACGATCTTCACCTGGCCCTGAGATCGACGGTGATATTAAGGAAGGAGGGCGGCCTCGCCGCCCTCCTTCGGCTTCCCTAGGACTTCATGATCCTTCGCCCTACCTTGCGATTCTTGATGCGACCACGTCCACCGGCAGATTTGGCCGCGCGCCGTTTGGCCGCGGTCATTCTCCCGCCTCTGCTCTTCTTGGCCATGTGAGGATCCCCCTTTGTCCCTAGTATGCTGCGCTGCACATCGGCCGTGCTATCGCTCAAACGCCGTACTACTCCCACGAACACTACGGATTAGATTCGCCAACATGATCTGGCGAACCATCATCCTCGCGGCCGTGGCAGCCACCGCGGCGTGCGGAGACGGCGCTGGGCCAGGTCTCGAGCCGCGCACATTCTTGATGGGATTCTCCGCAATTCCGCCGCGTGTCGACTCCACGGCAAACGTCATCATCGCGATCGACAACTGGGCGCCGCACGCCGACGCCGCGATCATGCACGTCTCGCCACCATGGGCGGCGATGCTCGGCGGGGCGACGCCGGACTCGGCGGTGCGAACGGTCGAGCTGCCGCTCGCGAACTACTATCGCGCCAGGGGACTCGCCATCGTGTTCACGGTGGACGCGACCGACGGGCTGAATCGCGCGGCCGAAGCGCCGGAGCTCGTGAGCGCGGGTCGCAGCATCACCGACACGATGGTGCAGCGCCTGTATCGCGAGTGGGTATTCGCGGTCGCCAACAGGATTCGGCCCGAGTATCTCGGCCTCGCCGCCGAGACCAATCTGATTCGCCAGCTGGCGCCGGACTCCGTGTACCAGGCGCTCGTGACGATGGCCAACGCGGCCGTCGCGCAAATCCAGGCCGCAGGTTTGCCGAGCAAGCTGTACGTCAGTGTGCAGGTCGAGACGGCGTGGGGCCGGCCGAGCGGACCCTATCAAGGCATCGCACAGAACCTGGCCGATTTCCCGTTCGTCGAAGCGCTCGGGCTCTCGAGCTATCCCTACCTCGGTGGGTTTGCCGATCCCGAGGCGATCCCACTCGACTATTACAGTCGCATCGAGCAGGGCACGACGTTGCCGGTGCTGGTCGTGGAGGGCGGCTGGCCGTCGGTCTCGGTTGGCGGTGTGATGTCGTCACCGGCGGAAGAGGCACGTTACATCACGCGGCAGGAACAGCTGCTCGATAGCGCGAGAGCCAGAGGCGTATTTCAGCTGACGTTCTACGATCTCGATCTGCGCGGCTTCCCGCCGCAGCCACCAGGTTCGATCCTGCCGCTCTTCACGCATCTCGGGTTGGCCGATAGTGCCATGAATGCGAAGCCGGCGCTGGCGGTGTGGGACCGCGTTCTGCGGAGGCCGTTCGTAGCCCAGGCGTACTAGAACGCCTTACGGTTTGCGCAGCTCCTCGAGCACCTGCTCGGTAAACGGATTCTTGCCGGCCCGCAGCGCCTCGAGCCACGCCGCCCGCTTATCGAGGAATGTCCCCGCCTGCGAGTGGTCCACGACGTACGCGAAGTCTTGGGCCGCGCCCTTGAGGTCTCCCGCCAGGGCGCGTGCCAATCCCCGGCTATCGCGAGAGGAGATCACACTCGTGTCCGGAGCGACGGCGGCATCGCAGGCCGCCTGGGCCCGCTGGGCGAAGCCGCCGAGACTGCCCCACCAACAGACGTCCTTCCACGTGCGACGCCAGAAACCCACTGGGGCGCGCCCGAGCGCCGCGCGATCGATCGCTGCAAACACCGCCGGGAAATTACGCGCGTCCACCAGGCTATCCACGGCCCGCTCCGCCTCGACGACGCGCCGAATTTCGCGAACCTGACGCTCGGAGGGTGCCGACGCCCCACCCCGCGGCACCACGCGGCGCATGCGATCCTGCACTGCACGGGCCACCGCGGCAGCGGTGCCGGGCTTGCCGGCTCCCGGCACCTGCGTCACGATGACCGCGAACGACAGCCGCCCGCTCGCGACGAAGACCGCATCGACATCCATGTGCACCATCGTTCGGATCTTCCCGAGGACCGCCACCGACCGCGTCCCGATGCCCGGCGCCGTCTCCGGCTGCAGGGTGGACGAATCGTTCTTGGCGATCTCGTCGATCATCTTGCCCATGTCACCGCTCAACATCGTACCGAACAGGTACTGGCGGTCGCCGCTCTCGGCGAACAGCACGCGCTTCAGCGCTTGCGCCTCGGTATCGTGCAACATCGCGTCCATCTCGAGCGTGATGACGGGCGTGCCGTTGAGCGGGAACGTGAGGCCGTGGCCCTCGATGGTGCGCGTATACTGCGGCCAGCCGTTGTTGTGTACGAACGCTGCCCGCTCCGACGTGGCACCGGCGAGCTCGGGCGGGCGGGTGACGATCGAGTCGAGCGCAATGGTCTTCGCGGCGCGCAACGCGGAGTCGGCCTCCGTCGTCCCGTGATGGTCCTCGGGACCGGCGGCGACCTCGGTGGCATATCCTTTATGATCCCGCAGCCGGCCGTCCATCGTGCGCAGCAGATTGGCCAAGTCGGCGCCCGCCACCGGCTGCGGACCCATCGCGAGCAACATGAAGTTCACGCGGTCCCGCGACACGACCAAAAGCGCGAGATCGAACGTGGCGAGCGGAGTGACGAGCTCGAACATCCAGCCGCCCGCGTGGTCACCGATCCCGCTCAGGTCGATGGGTCGCCCGGCCTTGAGCGAGGTCTGCTCCAGGCCCATCTGGCTGAGGTAGACCTCGAAGAACGCGGGCAAATCGACGAGCGAGAGCAGCCCGACCGTCCGTTGGGCCTCCTCCGCCGTGTGGAACGCACCTGCTGAGAGCTGCAACATCGCGAGCCGCGACGTGCCGGTCTTGAACACCATCTGCTCGCCGGTGATCGTGCGCTGATAGGTCTCGATCGGGTCCCGGCCGGAGAGCGACAGCAATCCATCATCGCCCTGGGACGAGCCTTCGCTCGCGACGCGCGCGCCCGCCGCAAAATCCTGCTGTGAGAGCAGTACCGCCGGCAGCTCTCCGATTGCGCCCGCCACCGTATCCTTGGCGGCGGCGTCCGCGAGTGCGCGACCACTCCCCCGCTGCAGCACGATCATCTCGGTTCCGTCGCTCGCGACTCCGCGCAACCACGTCAGCAGTGCCGTCCCGCTGTCCGGGGGTTGGAGACCGCGCTGGCCGCCCATCTCGCGCGACGCCCGGAACGAGCGACCCACCTGCTTGTAACTCGCGTGATAGTAGCCGAACGGCCCATCGATCGACACCTCGGCGGGCACGTCGGCCTTCCATCCCTCGGGTAGCTCCACTTCGAGCGACGACCGCCAGATCGACGGGCTGTTGACCTGTCCGACGTCGATGGGGAAGTGCCGTTTCCCTTCGCCTTCGACGCGGCTGATCGCACTGGCGTCGCCGAACTTGAGCAACGGCGGGTTGAAGTAGTAGCGCGCGCCGACACGGCCGATGACGTTCGTCGCCGTCAGCCACACCGTCAGGTGTGGTGCGACAGACAGGTCGCGGCCGTCGAAGTAGTGGGCGCTGTCCATCGTCCCCGATTCGTAGACGGCGCGCGCGTAACTGCGCAGCAGCTCGTTGCGAGCCTGTGCGTCTTTGCGATCGATGTCGGCGAACTTCTCGCGGATCGAGCCTTGTTCGGTGCCGAGCGCCGAGATGGTGATCCGGCCGGTGAATCGTCCGTCCAATCCCAACGAACCGACGATTTCCCGCTCGTACCGATTGCCGCTGGGCGGCGCGGCGGGCAACACCACGACGCGCGACCGGCCATCGGGCAGCGCGAGCCCGACTTCCCCCTGCAGCGCACCGGGCAGCTCACCATAGCGCACCAACGAGGGCGTGACATCCGCATACTCGATGCGGCTCTCGCGGCCTTTGCGCTCGATAGCGGCGATCATGTGATCGAACTGCTTAATGCCGGGGAACAACGAGTCGACAGGACCGTCCGAATTCACGAGCACCGGATACGCGGTGAGGCCCATGTGGCGCACGAGACTGACGAACAACATCGTCTTGTCCTTGCAGTCCCCGAACCGCGTGCGGAACACCTCCGCGGGCAGGCGGGGCTGGTAGCCGCCGTCACCCAGGGAGAGCGAGACGTAGCGGAAATCCTGCGCCACCCAGCGATAGGTGGCGCGCAAGGAATCGTCCAGCGTCTTGGCGGTCTTCAGCTGCGCGGCATGCGCCGCCAGTATTTCCGGGGTCACCGCGTAGTGATTGGCGAGCATCGGGTGGTACCACGCCGCGACCTCGGCCCACGACAGCGTTCCGCCCACCACAATCGTTTGCATCACGTCGTTGGGTGAGCCACCGTAGCTCTCCCATTTCACCGCGGCGAGGTCGGCAACCGCCCACGTCCGCACCCGGCGTCCCGCAACCACTCGATCGTCTGCGTGGAATCCGAGGTTGCGCTCGCGCACCGGCACCTGCATCCCGGCCGGCACATCGAGCGTGAAGCGGGAGCGCCGCACCGGGTAGTCGCCGTTCAGTCCCCAGTAATAGCGGAAGTCGCCCGGCAGCCGCGGCTGCACCGTCTCCAGCGTGTAGCTGTAGTCGACGAGTGTGCCCGGCGCCACACCACCGAGTGTCGCCTGAATCGCGCGACGCTCGCTGTAGACCGGGGCGCCCTGATCGACGGTGGGTGAGTTCTCTTCCTGATGCTCCGGGCCATCGCGCAACACCGTCCCATCGGGGCCGATGACACGGATCCAGTTGATGCGGACCTGTTGGCGCTGCGGCACGTACCAGAGCGCCAGCTCGCCCCACGACTCGGCGCCGTCCGCGCTCAGGACCTGCGCGACCTGGCGCAGCGTGTACGTGGAGCGCCCGTCCGTCTCGAGACGTGCCGTGGCATCCTCGAGGAGCAGCACATAGTCCTGACCAGGATGGGCAGCGGGGTCTACACGAAGGGCGTAAATCGAATCGCCGCGGGCAGGCGGGTTCTGCACCAACAGCAGCAGCAGGAAGGCCTTCATCGAGCCCTAAACCTGCGCTGGGCCTGTGAGCCCCGGCAAGAGGCCGAGGCTACGCAGGCGCGCCAAACGTCATAACGGCTAGTGGCGAGTGGTCAATGCCACGACGCCGACCGCGGTAGCAACGGTCCCGACAACGATGCCGATGATCCGCCACTTCGATTCGGGATCGCGGTCTCCCGGCACCTGAATGCGATCGCCGCCGCGAATGCCGAGGTCGTCCAGCGTCGCTCCCCGCGCGATCGCCGTCTGGAGCTTGTCCCCGCCCCACAATGACGAGCTACCGCGGAGGATGCTGAGCCGATCGACGCGGGCCTCCCTGGTAGTGCCACCCGCGAGCATCAGCGCATCCGCGAGCACCAGGTCGATGGGCACGGCGTAGAATCCGGGCCGCGTGACCTCGCCGACGACGGACACGCGGATCAGGGCGCGCGCCTGGATCACCGGATCATTGATGTAGCGGCCGAGCGCGTGGGTCAAATGGGCCTCGATATCCCCGCGCTGCACGCCCGCGAGTGAGATCTCGCCGATGTTTGGAAGCCGCAGCGCGGGCCCCGCCACGACCGTGAAGGTGTCCGTGAGGGCCGAGTCTCCCTCGACATGGAGCAGGATGCGATCCCCGACCTGGAACCCCGTGGCGCGCGTTTGCGCCGCCGCCGGGACCATTCCCGCCGAGGCGGTAGCGAGCAGCACCGCGGCGACGACCAACGACCAATGAGAGTGCTTCATTTATCTATTCCTCCCCCTAGAGCCCTCGCGCCGCCTCGGCGCCACGGTCGCGGGCGCGAACGCAGCACACGTCGCCGAACCAGTTCTGCAGTGCATCGTCGGCTCAACAAGCAAGACCTATACCGCCCATGGCTTCCTCGCTAACCTGAGGCAGTGGCGTAGCGCGCGTCCAACACGCGCGGCAGTCGCGCAACATCGCATCGCGAAATCAGATCGCGGCACACCCTTTGCGATTTCACTGGGGCATGATTACCTGGACCAACGACCCTACATCGCAGAGCGGTGACTTCGGCCGGCGAATGCTCAACGTCCTGATTGCGACGCTGGCCTTGGTGCTCGCCCTGCCAGTGATGGCTGCCATCGCCGTCCTGATCAAGCTCACGTCCCCTGGCCCGGTGCTGTTCCGGCAGCGGCGGGTCGGCGTCGACCGTCGCGCCATCGGCAACGCCGGAGGCAACTATCGCCGCCATGCCGACTCCGGCGGCCGGACGTTCACCATGTACAAGTTCCGCACGATGCAGGTACCCAACGGAGCATCACGCGAGGTCTGGGCGCAGCAGAACGACCCGCGCGTCACGCCCGTGGGCCGAGTGCTGCGCAAGGTCCGGCTCGACGAGCTGCCGCAGCTCTGGAACGTGTTGATGGGCGACATGAACGTCGTTGGGCCGCGCCCCGAGCAGCCGACGATCTTTGCATCGCTGCGCGAGCAAATAGAGGAATACCCCCTGCGCCAGCAGGTCCTGCCGGGGATCACCGGCTGGGCGCAGATCAACCGGGCGTACGACAGCAGCGTGGACGACGTCCGGGAAAAGCTCAGCTACGATCTCGAGTACATCAGCCACCGCTCGGCGTGGGAGGACTTCAAGATCATGCTGCTCACGCCTGCGGTGATGCTTGGCCGGCGGGGCGGCTGGTAGCACCGCGGCGGGTCGGCTCCCACAACGCTGTTCCTTGCCTGCCCAGTGCTCTGATCCAGGCGTGCAGCGCCGCGATGTTCCCGCTCACCGTGTAGGCGGGCAACGCAATCAGCACCGGTAGCGCTCGTTCCTCCGGCCACACCCAACCGATCACCGTCACCAACCCGACCGCCCCGCCAAGTGCCAGCGCCGCGGCGGCCCACAGGTGCTCGGGCGCGAGCCACGCGAGCGCCCCCGCGACGGGAAGCGCCATCCACGGCACGAGCCAGCGACACACCTTATGGCTCCACAGCATCCACGCGAAGAGACCCTGACGCGTCGGGTTCAGCAGGGCTCGCTTGTGCCATAGGGTCCTGAGGCCGCGCGCCATCGTGCGGACTTTGCGACGGTACTCGCGCCGCAGCGAGCTGCTGCGGGGGACGTAACAAATCGCGGCGGGAACCGATACCGCACGGTACCCATGCTCGCGCGCCACGAGCGCCGCCCCGAAGTCCCGGCTCAGCCCCTCCGGCATGCTCTGCATATGGAGATCGTGACGAATCGCGTACAGGCATCCGGACGCCCCGACAATGCCGGACAGGCTGGTCTCGAGATCGCGCACCCACAGTTCGTAGCCCACGTATGCTTGCTCCCCGGGATTCAGACGGGCATCCACGTTGGAGACGCTCACGTCGCGCCCCGAGGCCACACCGACCGACGGGTCGTCGAAGGCTGCCACGAGATGCTTCACGGCTGCCGGGTCGATCCGCACCGAAGCATCGGTATTGACGATGATCTCCCCGGTGAGGCGCGACCTGGTGTCGTTTTCCGCCGCCGTCTTGCCGCGACGCTGCGCCAGGCGCACGAGTTCGACGCCTCGGGAACCGAACCGGGTGACGATCTCGTCGGTGCCGTCCGTCGATGCATCCGACACGACGAGGATCTGCCGGCGCTCCGCGGGATAGTCGATGGCGAGAATCTGTTCGAGCGTGCCGGCAATCCCTTCGACTTCGTTGTAGACGGGCAGCACGACGCTGATCGTGGGCCACTCGCCGGCGAGGCGCCGCGGCCGGCGTGGCGCCGCCCTCCGCACAACTCGGAGGAGCTTGAGGATCGCCGGATAGCCCAGGAAGGTGTAGGCACCAAGTCCAGCGGCGGCGACGAGCATCACGAGCGGGAGTATGGGAGTAAGGATCACACCAGGCTCACTAACAAGTTCTATGCCCGTCCATCCGCGGCAGCCCGTCGCGCTCGCGCAACACCCCGGCGTCGAGGCCAGGCGACATGGCGTGCGGCGGTAGATCTTAAGATGAAGGCGGAAGTAGATCCAACGGGGGAGGGCACTCTCTTCCTGGACAGCGTAGTAATCTGTCCATCTGCAACACACGGATTCACATGCAGGTGCGCCACCGACTGCTGCGCGACCGCGATAGCGTGGCCCGATCCCTGCGTAGAGTGCCAGCGGGAGGATTCAACATGTCGACATCTCTAGGATCGAACGGTGCCGACGCAGGCGGCGTCAACGCGCTGCTGTCGATCGGTTCCGACGCCAAGGCTCAGATCCGCACGCTGGTCGTGGACGATGAGTTCGCACTGCGCGAGACCTGCGTCAGCCTGCTCAGCGGCGAGGGGTATGACGTGACCGCGTGCGGCCGGGGCCAGGAAGCGCTGGACCTGCTCAAGCGCCGGCCCTTCGACATCGCGATGGTGGACCTGTACATGTCGCAGGTCGATGGCCTTACCCTGCTCCGTGCGGCGCTCGCCACGAACCCGGACACGATCGTCATCGTGATGACCGGCAACCCGAGCGTCGAGTCCAGCATCGAAGCGCTGCGCCAGGGCGCGTGGGATTACCTGCCAAAGCCGTTCTCGGCACAGCACCTGCAAATCACGGTGGGACGGGCGGCGCACACGGTGCTCGTCGGCCAGGAGACGCGCAGTCAGCGCGAGAATTCCGATCGGACGCAGGACGCGAGCGATGACGCCAAGCTGCTCGGGACGTCCGCCGCGTTCCGCCGGGTCATCGAGCTCGCGCGGCGCGTGGCGCCGACCGACGCCTCAGTGTTCATCACCGGCGAGAGCGGCGCGGGCAAGGAGCTTATCGCGCAATTCATCCACCAGCACAGCCGGCGTTCCAGCCGGCCCTTTGTCGCGGTCAACTGCGCCGCGCTCCCGGAGCCGCTGCTCGAATCCGAGATGTTCGGGCACCGCAAGGGAGCCTTCACGGGCGCCGTGCGTGACAAACCCGGCCTGCTCGAGACGGCCAACGGTGGGACGCTGCTCCTCGACGAGCTGGTCGAGATGTCCAAGCCGATTCAAGCGAAGCTGCTGCGTGTCATCCAGGACGGCGTCGTGCGTCGCGTTGGCAGCGAAACGACGGACGCCGTGGTGAACGTCAGGTTCATCGCAGCGACCAACGGTGATCCCGAGGCCGCCGTGAAGGCCGGCACCATGCGGCAGGATCTCTACTACCGCCTGCGTGTGGTGCCGATCCATGTGCCCCCACTCCGCGAACGGCCCGAAGACATCCCGTTGCTCGCCGAGCACTTCCTATCGACGTATTGGCTGCGTCACCGCAAGCCAGGCGAGCCATTGCCCAAGCTGGCCGAAAACGCGATCCGCACCCTGTGCACCCACCCCTGGGCTGGGAACGTGCGCGAGCTGCAGAACGTGATCGAGCACGTGGCGGTGCTCACCGAGCCGGGGGCCGTCATCCGGCCTGACGATCTGCCGCTCACGACCGAAGCGCAGTCGCCCGTGAGTACAAACACGGCATCGCTCATCTCGACGATGCTCCAAGAGAGCTATCACGGCGCCCGCGAACAGGTGATCGCCCAGTTCGAGATGCAGTATTTGACGTGGTTGCTCAGCCGCGCGGGGGGAAACATGTCGAACGCGGCCCGTATCGCCGGCGTCGACCGCACCACTCTGTACCGCCTCATGGAGCGGCATGGGCTGCAGCGCAGCCCCAACGCCGTGTGGGTAGTGGAGCGGGAGTCTACCGACGAGCCTGAAGCAACTCCGGAATCGCAGCCAGCCGTCTAAAGTCCGGCGGCCGCCTAGGTCCGGCGGCCGCCCTCACCGATTCACCAGCGCCTAGAAGACCTGCGGGCCGGAGGTACGCGCCTCGTCCACCGCCTCGTAGCCCGGCAGGTAGTACGAGTAGTTGGCGTAGTAGCCATAGGCCGCACCGCGCGGCACATCGTTCAACACCGCACCGAGCAGCCGGATCGGCAGCCGATCGAGGACCTCGAGTTTCGCGCCGGTCACGCCGCGGTGACTGTGTCCCGTCCGCAGCACGACGAGCAGCGCACCCGTCACCGTCCCAATGACGAACGGATCGACGCCGGCAGTGAGTGGCGGGCTGTCCACCACGATCACGTCATATTGTTCGCGCAATTCGTCGAAGAGCTCGTTCATCGTGCGCGATCCGAGCACCTCCGGCGCCCGCTGCGTGCGCGTGCCACATCCAATGAGCGACAGCCTGGGGTACGGCGTCTCCTGCACGACCTGGTCACGGCTCGCCTGCCCCTGGAGCAAGTCGGTCAGGCCAGGCTGACGGTTGGCCTTGAACCGGCGGTGCAGGACGCCGCGACGGATGTCGCCGTCGATGAGCAGCGTGCGATGACCGCCGTCCGCGAACGCGAGCGCGAGATTCGCCGACACGAAGGACTTCCCGTCCCCCGGCTCCGGACTCGTCACGGTGAAGACGACGGGCCCCGCGCCGAATTCATGGGCGACGTTGAGCCGCAGGCCACGCAGGGCCTCAACCACTTCGGTCGGCTCCTTGGTGCGCAGATGCGGCACGGCGCCGAGAATCGGGAGTCCGAGGTCGCGCGACACTTGCTCCGGATACCGAACTCGGGGGTCGATGCGGTCGAGCACCACGGCCCCCGCCAGGCCCAGTCCGAGACCGAAGATCAAGCCCATCAACAGGAGCCGGGGCTTGGTGTTCTTGATCGGACGCTGCGGAACGGCCGCCGGATCGAGGACGCGCACGTCCGGAACGGTGGCTTCCGCGGCCAGCCGGGATTGATCGTAGCGCTGCTGCAGCGCCGTGTAGGTCTGCTCCTTCAGCAGTGTGTTGCGACGGAGCCGGACCTCTTCGATCGTCCGGCCCGGAATCCCGCGCAGGTCGACCGATGCGGCATCCACCTGCCTACCGATTTCCGATTCGCGGGCGGCCAGCTGCGCGGTCAGCTCCCGCGCCAGGGTCGGGATCGTGCGTTGCTGGAGCTCAGCGACCTCGCGCGCCACACGCTGGAGCGGCGGATACTCGCTGGAGTAGTGGTAGCGCAGCATACGCAGCTGCGCCTGCTTGTCACTCAGCTCCTTGAGCGCACTCGACAGATCGGGCGCATGCTGGACGGACGCGACCGTCGAGAGCGCATCGATCGGCAGCGTGGAATCGCCCAGAAAGCGCTGGATCGACTCGCGGTCGCGACGCAATTGATCCCGCTCGCCCTGCATGTCGAAGAAGGTGGCGCGGACGGGGTCGCGGGAGTCGCCCCCCCCCCCGGTTGCCCCCCCGTTCGGCTGC